>ENA-UOOE01001166-UOOE01001166.1-fermentation-metagenome-genome-assembly--contig:-NODE-1166-length-22957-cov-57.578115_pt1 | contig 22957 bp, 27 predicted proteins | sample MGYA00245776_ERZ724021 | MGnify/ENA primary metagenome ERZ724021 (study PRJEB28704, sample SAMN03018321) | fermentation metagenome | biome: anthropogenic terrestrial biome; feature: soil... | reverse complement strand
CCGCCCTGTAGTAGTTTTCTATTTATAAAATTCTGCGCCAGTCGTGCCTAGATTTATTCTACTTTCTTAAGCTTTAGCTGTTCCTCGCCTAATTCCCCAATCATTTGCATCATAAGCCGGTGTTCTTGCTGATTTTGGTGCTCAAAACTATTGAGGCGAGATTCCATTCTATCGAAGCGGTCATCCATCTTATCGAAGCGGTCATCCATCTTATCAAAGCGGTCATCCATCTTATCAAAGCGATCATCCATCTTATCGAAACGAGCATCCATCTTATCGAAGCGGGCATCCATCTCCTGAAATCTACTGTCAAACTTTTCATCCCGCATCTGTAGAGCTTCAGCAAATATGCGCATCTGAGACCTGATGTCCTCCAGCAGTACTGCGACTTTGGAATCCTCCATTTCTCATAACGCCTCCCAAAAACTTAATCGTAGTTACATTTTATCACAAACCGATTAGGATGGACATGCTGCATTATCTCGGATTGTGCTGGCGGACTTCTGATAACCACAAAAGGCACTATCCCTGAAGGATAATGCCTCTTTCGGCGTTTTCGCCAGACAATCAACTAATCATTTATTATCACATTTTTAGCGCCGGCAGCAAAAGCACCGCCCCGGCACCTGGTGCCATAGTGCCCAGGTTAATTCTCGCTGTTCCATTGCTATCTTCTATTTCGCAATACTTGCCGGAAAGGGCTTCAAACGGTCGATCTGTCGACTGCCACCGCCACCAATGCCCTCCATATTGCGATCCCGGTTCAATTAACACTTCCCTGGCTTCAGTGCCACAGTTCATTACCACAAGTGCAACCATATTGTCGGATGTTCTCTTTACATCTGCACCACCTAATCCGCCAGCTGCAGACGCCCCCGGTTCTGATCCCGCCACCCCCGCGCCGCCATGCGTCCTGAGGTAAGCATAAATACCATTGGCAGGATCAGCCGCTATAGTCCTGAAGCCGCCGGTGCGCAGGCAAGCGTAGCTATTCCGCAGGGCAATCAGCCGGTGATACCAGGCACTCATCTCCTTGTTTTGGCGGGCCGGATCCCAAGGAAAACCTCCCCGGCATTGCGGATCCTTGCCGCCTTCCATACCGACCTCATCCCCATAATAGATGCAAGGCGCTCCCGGATAGGTCATCTGCAGCAAAACTGCCAGTTTCGCGGCATCACTGTTTCCTTCTGAGATAGTCAAAATCCGCTTGGTATCGTGACTGCCAAGCACATTAAACATGACCCGATTTGCCTGAGGTGGATAGGCTAGCCGCAGGCGTGCCAAAGCAGTATCAAATTGCCGGACATCTTTTTGATGACGGGCAAAAAAGGCCACAATCTCATCACGCAGGCAGTAATTCATGACAGCGTCAAACTGATCCCCGGCCAGCCATGGACCGCCATCATCCCAAATTTCCCCGACAATATAGGCCTCGGGGTTGATCGCCTTCACCAGACGGCGGTACTTGATCCAAAACTCATGTGGTATTTCGCAGGGAACGTCCAGCCTGAAGCCGTCAGCGCCCATCTTCAGCCAATAACGTGTCGCCTCAAATAGATAGTTTTCCACCTCCGGATTGCCTGTGTTTAGTTTGGGCATATGCCACAAACCCCACCAACATTCATAGTTCGGCGGCTCTAAACGTACCGGGAAATCGTGAAAGAAATACCAGTCCTTATAGCGCGAAGCCGCTCCATTTTCCATCACATCGCGGAATGGCTCAAAATCCACCGCAGTATGATTATAAACCATATCCATGATCACACGTATCCCGGCGCTATGCAGGTCTTCAATCAGCTGAGCAAACAGCTCATTATCACCAAAGACAGGATCAATCCGAAAATAATCATAAATATTGTACTTGTGATTTGAATGCGAGCAAAACACCGGGTTCAGATAAACGGCGGTTACCCCAAGTTCTTTCAGATAAGGGATCTTGTTGCGGATACCCCGCAGATCCCCGCCAAAAAAGTTATCGCTGGCAGGCGCAGCATACCAATCTACTGTGCCAGGCGGATTATTGGTGGGATCACCATCGGCAAACCGCTCCGGAAAAATCTGATAAAACACGGCGTCCTGGACCCACTCCGGAGTTTCAAAATAGCGCACTTGTTTGCCTCCGCAGTGGCTGGACTCGCCGCCCCGGCTGAACTCAGACTCAGGCAGAAACAGCGCCCATGGCACCAGTTGATCACCGGCATGCTTAACGCCATGCTGATCAAGCCATAAAGAACGCCCCGCAAAATCGATGCGAAACACATATCCGGTGCCTGACGCACTTCCTGACAGGCTTCCCGCCGCTGCCGCCTCCAACGCACCTCGCGCCACACCTTCAGGAATTGCCAGATCCGCTTCATAATACTCAAAAGTGCCGACCGTTGCCAGCGGCTGCATTGGCCGCATCATTACCACGCCGGCATTGCCGGCCCCCTTTTCCGCGCCAGCGCCAGCCCCAGCGCCCCCGCCCACGCATCTATTGGCAACCCCAGTGCCACCATTCACAATCTCCACCGCCGCTCCCCTTAGTCCGCGGAAGGTCCGCAGACGCAGCGCGCAGCGCCCAGGGGCAATGGCGTTATAAAAGTATCTTTGGGTGGGATCGTGCCACATCAGCGCGTTAGCCGCTTGGGACTCCGCTGTGACAACGAGTATGGCGTTCTGGCCGCCATAACCGTCTTCAGCCACGTCATGCGCATGCGGATCCAAATACCAGTGTCGGTCATTGACCACAAATTTGTATTGATACGCGCCTGGCTCCAAATCAAGCACGGTCTCATAGACGCTCTCCTGCCGATCGTTTTGCATTATGCAGGCTTGCGTATTCCATCCATTAAAAGTACCCGCTAAAGAAACACACTCTGCTTTTCCGGGAGGTCTGAACGAAAAGGCTACCGGTACAGCGTCTCCGGGTAGAGCAGGATTGGCGGCAATAACTACTGTTCTTCCATCCATGGATTTTCCCCCTCCCCTACATGCCCTGGTATATTAGCTGCGGGTCAGTCATCCCCTTGTACTAATTATCCTTTGGCCGGCCTACTCCTGCTGACCCCATAACTTGGCACTTTTCCGGATAGCCGCCTGCTAATGAATTGCTTTTCGTTTTGATTCTGCCTGTTTTCACTACGCCAAGAAAGTTTCGTAAGGTATCTTGCAATACACAATAGTAAGTGTTATATTATTGCCATAGTCCAACTACCTTTCAATGTTTAATACCTTGCCAAGCCCGGAGTCCCAAAAAGGAGGTGATGTTAAGCTGTGAACATTCAATTTAAAAAAGGAGTCTTGGAACTTTGCGTGTTGGCGCTTCTTAAAAAACAAGACTTCTACGGATATGAACTGGTACACCGCATCTCTGAAAATATCACCATTGCTGAAGGCACTATCTATCCCCTTCTGCGCCGACTAACATTGGAAGGATACTTTACGACTTATCTGCAGGAATCGGCCGAAGGCCCGCCCCGCAAGTACTACCGGCTGACAGAGAAAGGCATAGCATACGCCCGCGAGCTGGAGGAAGAATGGAGTCTGTTTGTCGAAGGAGTTAACCGCATTATCGGAGGGAGTGAGAACGATGAAGAAAAATGAATTCCTGAATCAGCTGGATGCTGCACTACGCGGCCTCACTTATCAAGAAAAACAAGAGATAATGGCAGATTACACCGAACACTTTCGTGCAGGCGCTGAACAAGGCCAAGGTGAAGAAGAAATCGCCGCCGCTCTGGGCAATCCGCGCTCCATTGCCAAAGCTTATCGTGCTGACTGCATGGTGGAGCAAGCCCGGAACAAGATGTCGGCCAGTAATATCTTTCGCGCAGTATTAGCCGTCCTGAGCCTGGGATTCTTTAATGTAGTCTTTGTTCTTGGGCCATTTCTCGGTCTGCTGGGTGCCTTGATCGGACTATGGGCGGGCGCAGTCGGACTCGCTATCGCTGGCCCCGCTGGTGCGATTTTCGCAATTGCCAGTCTGATTTTCCCACATCTGGTTTTTGGATTAGGCACCATGTCCGCCATCGCTTTGGTCTTTATCCTAATCGGCCTGGGAGCATTGGGAGTATTAGCATGTATTAGCCTTTATTATCTCTCGGTTTGGTTTTATAAACTAACCATCAAATACCTGAACTTTAACCTGCGCATTATTAATGGAAGGAGCGCCGAGCAATGAAAAACAGGGTGGCACGTCTGGCGCTGATACTTTTGGCGGTGGCAGCAACTTGCCTGTCGATTGGAGCACTCATTTTACTGACGGATAACGGCGAAGGTAACAGGTTTGCCGAAGAACATACTGTCAATGATGAACTGCTGTTTAGCAGTGGCGATGTCAAGTCCTTGCGGGTCGAAAGCATTACTAATACGATCCGAGTCCACGAAACTGATACCGATACCATCCGTTTTCATCTGAACGGCTCCCATGCCGGACCGGATGAGAATCTGTTATGGCTGGATTCGTTTTCTGACAATGGTGAGCTTGTTGTCCGTGTGAGGCGGAAGCATATTGTGATGTTCCTCTTCTATTATGAAAATGTGACATTAGATATCTACCTGCCCAAAATGACTTTTGAACGTCTTAATATTGATACTACATCTGCGGATCTGGACGCACAGTTTCTGCGCGCCTCCGAATTCAGCTATGATACGACCTCAGGAGATATGCATATTGGCACTCTGGAGACCGGTCAAACTACCATAAACACTACTTCGGGCGATGTGCTGATTAATGCCATGAATGGCAGGTTGCTTTTTAACTCAGTATCAGGAGAAATAAACGCCCGATTTGAGAAACTGGCAGACGATATTTCAATCTCCACTACTGCCGGTGCTACCAGAATCACTTTACCGGCAAATTCCGAATTCCGACTGGACACCTCGTCCGTATCAGGCTCAGTCTATTGCGATTTTCCGTTACTGAGAAAGGAACGCGTAAGAAGTGACCATGAGTGGTCTGCAGTTGTCGGTGCCGGTAAGATCAAAATAACCTGGGGTAGCGTTTCCGGTGATCTGGAGCTACTGGCAAGGTAATTACGCAAATATAGAACACACTTGCGCGGCATGGATAATCATTATCAAGACTGCCTTTCGAAGCGAATACCGCCCTTACGGGCGGTATTCGCATTACCTCTAAAATGGCTAATTATCGTTCTCTTCTTCGCCAACCGGATCTTCAATCAGGGTGGCAAAAATCAGGCTATGCATATGCCCGTCAACAAAGGTCGTGACGTCTTCGGCAAAATGCACATGCCGGCCTTCCCCGACCGGAATCTCAGGTCCGGTACGGCCTTCCACTTCGTGATAATGGTCTTCATAAAAATCAGTGTTCGCTGCATATTCATGGACATGACTATTATCCGGAAGGTAGATGGCTGGACCTGATACTCCTGCAAATCTGTGATTATGACGATCCTCACATTCTTCAGCAAAGCGGGTACTTCCTAAGAATTCGTGTGTATGTGTATCCCGTGGATACTGCGGCATTTCCGCGCCTTTGAGTTTATCTGTTTTACCCACACTTGTACCCCCTCTCTGCCTTAATGCTATTCCGGATTGTCCAAATAGGTGTCGGGCTTTACTCAGAAGAATCGCGAGAGAACACATATTGACTGGTGTTCTTTTTGACGCTCTTACTGCCTTCCGAGACCGTATGCGATCCGCCAAAAAAAATCAAAATCAGCAGGAAGAGGCGGAAAGTCTGCCAGAAAGTAATTTCCTTGAATCCGAACAACTCAGGCAAGGTTGAGTTCCAGAGATACTGCACCAACAGGGTGGCGGCTAAAAATACCAGGGCGACTACAATAATAATGATCGGAATAATGATTGGCGCATACTTCTTGAATTTCGCTTCTTTTTCTGCTTTCATTTATGAATTCCCCCTTTTTCTATTGAACAATGTCCGGATAAAACGCCATGGCCAGCCAATACCGCTTGCATTCTGGCGCTTGCGTTTGCTCCGCATACTCCGCCAGCAAAGCTGACAGCCGCTCTTTGAAATCGGCCAACTGATCTGTATTGAGAAACAACTCCTCAACTGTGCCAAACACTTCAGCCCCATTGCCGGCTACAGCAATGCGAATGCCTTTTTTGACGGCAGCTGCCACTGTGTCCAGAACCAAGGCCGAAGAATCAGTATAGACACCCACGTCGTGTTCCACAGTCAAGCGTCCGGCTACCGCCCGATAGTATTTTTCCAGGATGCCAGACTTTTCTCTGGTTTCAACCAGCTGAATCAGTCCAGCTCTTTCGAGCAGCTTAACATGGTGATGCACATTCGCCGGGATATCTCCAATTTCTTCGGCAAGCTGCGATACCGTGGCCTGCTTTTCTACAAGGATACTAAGAATGCTCAGTCGCTTTCGATCACTTAATGCCTTAAACTGCTCAGGCTCGCTAATGATGAATTCTTCTAACAAGCCATCATCGGGCTTCTTTTTGCGCACCTTTTGAACACCTCCTATCGTTAGAGTTTCGTCTATCGTTATCCTTTTCTCTAATATAAGAGATTCATCTCATATTGTCAATAGTTTTTTTGCCAAAATTCGCCTGTCAATGTCTTGACTTTTAGTTTTATATCATACTATATTATATGGTAATGAAACCATTAATTTTGTATCAGGATATTATAGGTTGGGGGATTAAGATTGGAAAAACAACTGTTTGCCAATTGTGGAATCAACTGTGCCGCTTGCCCGGCCGACCAGGTTACTAAGGAGGGCGGGGATCTGGACGCTATTCAAACAGCCATAGATCTGGTCAAAAGCAGCAAAGTCGCTTTTCTGGGCTCAAATGGAGCAGATGGCTATCCCAACATTAAAGCGATGCTTGAATTAGCAACGAACGGTTTGGAGACCATGTATTTCAGTTCGAATACGTCCTCTCGACGTGTGGCCGATCTGCGCGCTAATCCGAAAGCCTGCCTTTATTATGTTGACACTGATCACTTCATTGGGTTAATGCTGGTAGGAGAAATCGAGATTGTCAGTGAGCAGGCAACCAAAGACCGACTTTGGCGTACTGGATTTGAACGCTATTACCCGCTGGGAAAAACCGATCCGGATTATAGCATTCTAAAATTCACTGCCAAATGGGGCAAACTCTACAATGACGGCAAATATGTGAAGTGTTTCCACATTCAGGCTTAACAGGTCAGATGTAAGACAGGCCCCTGTATAATGTAAGGCAGGTCACAGTATTATGAAATATCGCAATGGCGGATTTTTGATTTCCAAAATTCATCAGCTGTCCGGTAGGATTTTTGCTCGCAAATTAAAAGAAAGCGGGGTTGAAGATCTCAACCCCGCTCAAGGACGTATTCTCTTTGTGCTGTGGCAAGGAGACGGCATTTCGATTCAGGAACTGTCAAAAAAGACTTCCCTCGAAAAGTCCACCCTTACCAGTATGCTCGATCGTCTTGAACAATCAGGCCATTTATGCAGAAAACCCTGTTCCGACGACCGGCGCAAAACACTTATATATCTCTCTTCAAAACACCACACTTACCGTGAAACCTTTGATCATGTCTCCAAGGAAATGATCCGCCTCTATTATGAAGGCTTAAGCACTGAAGAAATTGACACATTTGAGTCTTATCTGGAGCGAATCCTGATAAATCTGGAGCGACATGCGCAGTTATAACGTCAGATATCGCGGTCGCCACCAGCCTATCAATTTAGCAGTTCATCATTTATCCGGCAGTATTGACCGTGATAACTCCTGCGACAATCAATACGCCGCCCAGTGCTGAAATTAACGAAGGAATTTCGCCAATCCACAGCCACGATATTACCAAGGCAATCACCGGAATCATGTAGAGAAAAACGCCGGCTTTAGAGGCAGGCATGCGTGACAAGACCATTGACCAAAGAATATACCCGATTGCCCCGGGAAAAACGCCCATGTAGATAATGGATAGCATCGTCGAGAGCGAAGCATTGCGAATTCCCTCAGTCACACCACCTCCGAAAGGCATGAGCAGCAATGTCCCGCACCAAATGGCATAGGTTACGATCTGCAGCGGGGAATAGCGCTTGAGGAGCGGTTTTTGGCCCAGTGAATACAGCGCGGATGCCATCGAGGCGCCCAGAATTGCCAAAGCCCTCACATTAAGTTTGATGCCCCCCACGGACCCTAAGGCGATGATCCCGACCCCAATAAAACTCAGTATAATGCCAAACCAGCCAAACGGTTTGAGCTTTTCTCCCAAAAACAGTGCGGCAATGATCGCCATCCAGATCGGAGCAGAAGCAACAATAAAGCTGGAGGTCGCCGCTGGCACGGTTACCTGCCCGTAATTTAAGGCAATGTTATAAACTGTGAAGCCGACAAAGCCCAGCAACAGAAAGGCCGGTAGATCCTTGACGGCTGGCAGCGGCAAGCGTTTCGCCAATGCGACGACGGCCAGCGCTACTGAAGCTACGCCGTATCGTAACAAGGCAACATGATAAGGCGAAAACTCCTTCAAAGCCACCTTAATGGCTGGAAAGGCCGAAGCCCACAGAACCGTAGCAAGGCCTGCTACGATCAAGATTAGAGGCGCATGCTTTTTCGCTCTAGTCGCGGTTGCATGCTTTTTCGTTTGAGTATCAGTCATTGTTGTTCATCCTTTGCCGGCTCAGCCGACTTCAATAATATGGTAATGGTAATGATGGCGTTTGACATGTTAATGATGATTGTTTTTCAATCCGGCGCGCAGAAAAAGCCCGCCCAATCATCAGGTATCACGGCAGCAAGCTTATGCGGTGCATGCTCCATTAGATAAAACAAGCGCTTGGCGGTACCTCTGGGTGCCAGTTTGGCGTGATCTGGCAATGACACCCGACTAATCAACTCAATGCCAGATTGCCGTAATTCCGCAAGTGTCAAAGATTCGCGCAGAGTCCTTAACAGATCCCGCGGCTGCGCCAAAATAATCCCGGGTAAATCCTCCGGAACAGGCTTTGTTCTTGCCGTACCCAAATAGGATAGGATGATCGAATCCGCATAATCCGGACGATCCCCGTACCATTGAATGGCTACCCCTTTGTATTGTTCAGGATTAGCCGCGTCCTCTACTGAGTTATCGGTATTAACGATCAACATACCCGGTGCTGGAAGGATGTCAATCTCAACGCCTATCTCTTCCCGGGCTTCCCGCCGCAAGGCCTGCAAAGGCCCTTCCCCGGTCTCGATCGAGCCGCCGATACATCCCAGGCCAATCCAGACCCTGCCAGCCTCGTCCATATTCCATTTATATGATTTCTGCAATTCAAAAACAAAACGGTCCCCATAGCGCAAGATCACAGATGAACCGGCAATCTTAGGCGTTCTCATCATAACTCCTTCATCTAGTTCAGAATCTGACTGGCCAGTATTTCTGAGATGCGTTCCTCTTTAACTGAAAAGCGTATGCAATTTAGACCGTCTTCAAAAAACAACTCATCGTTATCTTGAGAAAAATAAGCCCCTTCATATTCCTGATTATAACTCTCCAATGCCTGGCTGACAGTGTCGCCAACCCTAATGCCGCGATGTGTGGCGTAATCCTCGCTGACAACCTTTATGGCAAAAACATTGCCAATATCTTTTCCCAGCTGCTGGCCGTTTTCTTCAACTTTCATAAACAGAACTTCCAGGTCGTCATAATACCAACTAGTCCAATAACAAATATAATCCGGATTATGGATTGATTTTTCTGAGGTGACTTTCCGACTTAAGGGCTGACCATAAGTCTGCTGTACAGTCTCATAAGAATCAGCGAGATTAATACCTGCCAGCTCAAATTCGCGGGAATACTGCGACTCCTCATAGTCCAACGGGTATTGGCTCAGATCCGGGTCCTCAGAGCTATCAGCGAAACCATGCGATTCGTTGTCAGTGCGGCTATCATATTCTGACGCAGTGAAGTCTAAAGCTTCTTCTGTTTCGGTCCTCTCGAAATCAGGCCGCGCAGTTAGCAAATAAGTAAGACCCACTACCACAGCGGCGATCACCAGGATAACAACCAGAACCGCGATAATGATCTTTGTGAGGTTCGTAACAATCACCCCGCAACTCTTACTTTATCATCACTAGAGGGACCAAAGGGATCAGGTCGGCATATCACCGCGGAATATATTGCAGACCGAATTTGATCTGTACCATATAAAAGAAGCGATAAGTGTGCATTGACAAGCCTCCGCCTGCTTCAATGCCGATCGTAATCCAATTAGGATCATAGTCAAAAGCCAGACAAAAGCTACTTAGAAAATCAGAGGGCTCTGTGTTATGTAACCGCAGAGACTGAGCAATTGAAAGGCTTAAGGTGTAACTTTCCTGAGGTATAATGACATAGCGACTCCCAAAAGTAAAATACTGGGTCGCAGGATTAGTCAGGTATTGAAAATAAAAGTTGCCCAGTACTTCGACTTCAAAACCATATGTAACAGTCTCATCCAGAGAATAATAACCCACTTTACCGCTGGCTTCAACTAATGACGGAGCCGCTGCCGCGGGTATAGCAACCAGTAGCATTAAAACCGCCGCTAGTATCAAAGCAAAAATAGCCTTTCTCAAAAAATCCAGCTCCTTTCTATGAAAACCGGATATGTGTCTGTACAACTACTACTGCAGCAGCGTCTGACTAAGTAAGTGATTAGTCGTATAATGAAACCCGAGCTGCAACTGAACCAGATAGAAAGGCTTCATGGAATAGACGCTGATACCCCCACCGGCTTCGATTGCAACACAGGTCTTCCCAAAATCGTAATCAATGCCAAGGGTGAAAATTGTCAGCCAATCCAGGCGCTCGCCCTCAGGAAAGCGCAACGCTTCAATTGCCGAAAACATAAGGCTGAAAGGAGTCTGCATAGCAGCTTCCGGTGTATAAGGAAGCAGGAAGTATCTGACACCCGCCAAAGCGTAATGCGTATGTTTGTTGCCCAGGTATTGGATGAAGAAAGAATTGGCAAATTCAATTTCCCCACCATAAGAAAAGGCTGTATCAAGCGAGATATAAGCTACTTTGGCTGAAGCTTCAATCAGAGACGGAGCCGCCACTGCCTGTGACGCAACAACCAATAGCAAGAGTACAGACAAAGCGATCGCGGGAAGGATTTTCCTCAAATGAGCCCAGCTCCTTTCTATGATTAAGTAGTTAGGGCGAATACTTTCCGAATTCGCCTGCCGGTAAATGGATTCCTGTTAACAAACGGCATTTACTTCACTTTTATTTATTTCCACCAAATAAAACAAATGGCCTCGGCAATAAAGTGACTGCCGAGACCGCCCGCCAACTTTGCCTTTCTCACGCCGGCCGCAGCTCGCTAATAATGCGATACACATGATCGACATCCGCGATATTCTCGAGGGCAAAGCCCGTATTTCGATAATAGCTCCGCCGGCCGTAATACATTCCGGAAGTAGAGTATTCCATCGGATACGGCAGCATCCCAAAAGTAATGGTCCCAGTCCCATCGCGCCTGACATATTTGTCCACCGTCGTGATGCTGCTAATCTTTTCACTGCGCACAGTCTTGTTAACCCTCTTAGTCATAATAATAATGCGCTTATCCGTGACCGCATAATAGGTGCTTTTCCGGCGGTAATGGGTATAGATGAAGCGCCCGAAGACAAGATACAGCCCAATTAGCACGAATGGCAGTCCAAACAGGGGAAAGATGATCCCCATTGAACCTGGGGCTGTACGCGCTCCGGCACTGGCCATCACCATCCAAAAAATTGAGAAACCTAACCAAAACAAACCAAAAGGTATCATGAAGAGGTCCGCCGGTGAAAACAGCCTGCCTGGTAAAGGCTGAGCAGCCCAAAGGATTCTTTCTTCCGGCAAAAGCTCTTCCCGAGCAAGGTCTTCCGCATACGAGTTCATCAAATCCGCCCTCCCTATTGAACTGGTAGCCACCCATTCCCACGCATTCGCACGTCATTCCCACGCTCACTTACACAAACACAAAATCCGCAAGATCCTTGACTGCGGGGAAGTAAAAATCGGCGTGGGCTTTCATGTATTGCTGGATTACCGGAATCTGATGCGCCCAGCCAGCGGCAGCGCATGGTACACAGCAACTCTTGGCCATGACAATACCCGGTTTCAGATCATCCACCATCAGGGCCTCATTTTCCTTCAAGGCAAACGTCCTCAGAATCTCCCTCACCGGATAGGGGCTAGGTTTGCGCCTTTCTGCTTCCTCCTCCCACCCGAAAATCAGATCTGGCGACACATTGCACTTCTGTTCATAATGTTTGAGGATGTGATCACACTCGGAATGCGAAACCACAGTAATAATGCCACCCGCGTCCTTAAAACGCTCAAGCAGTTCCGGAAATCCTTCATAAAAGTCAGGCACCGCTGCGTCGACGGCATCCTTCCAAACCTGATATTGATAATTACGCTCTTCCGGAGTTAATTTGACAATATCGCGCAACATTTCGGCAAACCCGGGATCATATGAGAACGTCACGAATTCCTCCAGCGAGAGTGGCCGTTCTTGGGGCCTCAGGTCCTGCATCGCCTTGACAAAGGCAGGATAATGAAGCTCCGGAGTACTTTTGACCGCCGTATCATCATGATCAAGGATTAGGCACTTATATCTGAGCTGCAAACCAATTCACCCCACTCTGACGTGATACTCATCTTCAAGGATCGATGCGGCCTCCTCTGGTCATTTGTATCAGACTATGATTTCAGGCTTTTGCATTTTTCTACATAAATTTACGTTTGCCTGCAGGTTTTGCTGCAGGAAAACGAAGTTCCCTGTTCAATAAGGGAACAAAAGGCCAAAGAAGACTAAAGAAGCCCAATCATATCTATATCAAGTGCGACTGGCAACCAGCGGAGGATTAATTAATGTTTGAAAACAACGGTGTGCCCTTGTATCTGCAGCTTTATAAAATGCTCAAAGAAAAAGTGAAGTCCGGGGAATGGCCGGAAAACGAAGCGATTCCGCCAGAAAAAATCCTGATGGAACAGTATGATGTCGGACGTGAAACTGTGCGTCGGTCAGTATTAAGGCTCGTGAACGAAGGGTATTTGTACCGGCGACGCGGCAAAGGTACTTTTGTCTGCCGCCAGCGCCCGGAAGACGGTATGGAACAGTTGGTCTCGTTTTCATCCGAAATGGTCGCCCGCGGCTACAAACCTGGCGCGATTGTCTTGGAGCACGATACGCGCTGCGCTCCCGAAAAGGTGCGCGCTGAACTGTGCATCTCCAAGGACACTCCGCTTTTGTATTTCAAGCGCTTGCGTACAGCGGACGAACTGCCTGTGGCGGTGGAAACCTCCTACCTGCTTCTGGACGTGGTTGGCCCCATCGACCGGGATCGGCTCAGCGGTTCTATTTATCAGTATTTTGTTTATGATAAAGGCCTGAAACCAGGGCGCATTGTCCAGGAGATCAGTTCCACCATTGCCGATGACGAGACCGCCGACCTGCTGGGCATAAAAAAAGGCCATCCCGTGCTACAGCTTTACAGGCTGATGTATACCGTGGATGGACGGCCTTTCTTCTATATGGTTTTCCGGTACCGCGGTGATGTGTATTCCATCAAGACTAATATGGATCTGCCGCTTTAATTTGTTGGCGATGATTGCCCCGTTCCAGCCCCGGTTCCGGCTCCGGCTGGCGCGGCGATCTCATCCAATGCCAAGGTACCACCAGGATTCATCATATTGTCCGGATCAAAATGCTTTTTCAGCGCCCTCAGGACAGCTAGCTGGTTGGAGCCAACTGAATTCTCATACCAGGGTGCTAGCATTTTTCCGATCCCATGATGGTGGCTAAGCGCTGCTCCAGCTTTGTTGATATGATCGATAATCCCGCTCTGATACTCTACAAATTCCTCAATCGAATCCATCTTGGCAATGAAGATGAAATACAAGTTGGTGCCCTGCGGGTAGAAATGTGAAGAATGCGACATAATGATTGTGTCAGGGCGCCGATGGCAATACTCCTTGACAAAATGCCACGTTTCTTCAATCTGATCCCACGACACCGCACATTCGAGTGTATCGATCAGAATGCCATAATCCTGCAAATCCTCACGCAGATACGGGTCTTCAAAACGCCCATGTTCCCAGGCTTTGGTGACGTAGCCCGTCGCGTACATCGCCCCATACTTGCGGGCGACTTTTTTGATCATGTGCTTGACATGGCTGGTGAAGCCGCGTTCCCCATCCGCTGTTCCGAGGAGCAGGCAGCGCTCGCCAGCCTTATAGCCACGCAGGCGCATTGCCGTATCGATTGCTGTCCCTTCTACGCCATAGAGTTTGAGCGCCACATCGGTTTCTTCCGGATCAGACAGACGAAACACTGACGGCCTGCCGAATTCAAGCTGCATCATTTCGCGCGTCGCTTCTATGGCACTGTGCCAATCTTTGAAAATGAAGCTGAATCTTTTGGTGTTCTGCGGCATATACCGGCAGATGCGCAAAGTGGCTGACACCAAGATTCCATAAGCCCCTTCCGACCCAATCATAATCTGATCAATGTCCGGACCGATGGCTTTGGCAGGGTATTCGCGCGTGGCGATTTCACCGACTGGTGTGATGTATTCCTGACAGACTACGATATGTTCGATCTTACCATAATAGGTGGAGTTTTGGCCACAACCGCGCGTGACTACCCACCCGCCGACGGTGGAAGATTCGATCGACTGCGGGAAATAGCCGCTCGTGTAGCGTAGTTTGGTCCCAAAACGCTCAGGAGCCTCATTGAGAGCCTTTTCAAGGGCTGGCCCGAAAATGCCTGGCTCAACGGTGACGGTCTGGTTGACCGGGTTCAGTTTTAAGACACGGTTCATGTGGGCCCGCACATCCAATGAGATTCCGCCCCGCGTACATTCCACTCCGCGCATGACGGTTGAGCCGCCGCCATAGACGGTGATGGGAATTTTTTCGGCGCTGCAGTACTTCACCAGCGCCTGGACATCTTGCTTGTCTCTGGGCAGCACCACTGCATCCGGCAGGTTTTCAATAACTTTTTTGCGGAGTCGGATCAGATCCACCATGGTCTTGCCATAAGCGACTTCCAGCCGCGCAAAACCGTCAATTTTGACGTTTTCGTCACCGACAATCCCACTTAATGCGTCAATCTGCTGCGGCGTCAGCCGGGAAGGCACGTCGATATCGACAATTTCCTCGCCGAGCTCCCTTTTTTGCGCAAAATCGGCTTCGGTCATGTGGAAGGTATCCATCATCAGGCGTACCAAACGTTTATTAGGATGTTTGAACCGGTCCAGCGCACCCCACTTCAAAATTGCGCGATAGGACTTTTCGTTTGGAATTCTCTCGTACCAATCCGGCTGGAACCATTTGTTTTTAGCCATCAGCATCCCCCTTTCCATGATAAGGCCGTAGCTTAGTTTGTTGTGTCCGGTGTGATCATATCTGAGGTTGCCAGCAAGGCAACTCCCGTCCCAGCAAGGTCTGCGATCATTACTTCTCCAGGGTGCAGCCTTTTCTTAGCCCGATAGCTGTTCAGCTCCTGCATCGCCCGGAAGACATCCCGCAGCGGAATATCACCATCCGTGCGCACTGATACCAGTGGACAATCACTAAAGACGGTAGCCACAGTGGTGGTCAGCGTCCGCGAAGGGTTAGTCAGCTCTTTGATGGCGTAGGCGCGGCCACGCGGACACTTGTTGCCGGTGATCTCGTAGCTCGGTACCGTACCAAGTTTTTCCGCCCGCAGGGTACATCCTTGCGGACACTGAATACAGACGATTTGTCGCGCGTCAGCCATTGTCATTGGCGGAGTCACCTCCCTCCGACACCGACACCAGTTCTGCCTTAATGAGTCTGCTTTGCCCAGGCAGGTCGTTCCAATCTGGCGAACAGATATGGTTCAAATCAGCTAAATTAAGGGTGATACGTTCCATTTCCGGAGGCCGTACTACCGCATAGCGTCGTTCCTCCAACAGCGTTTTGCCCGCACTAATCCGTAGGAGCGCTGAGTTTGCTCGAACCCGGCTGCGGAAATAAAAGGCGGCGCAATTGTCGGCACCATCGTCGGCACCAACGTGGTGTGCCAGATCGAGACGCTGTGGAACTATGTAATGCATGTTCCCGGCGGCCTGTATGTTAATAAGGCGCCGGGCACTCACCGTGCGGCGTTCTGAAAGTAAGCCTCGCTGTTGCTGTACATTCGCGTAGGCAGCCGCTGCCTTTCCGGCGGTCTGTCCGCTCTCGCTGACATAATCAACAAGATCATTGACATGTACGGCGTTACCGCAGGCGAACAAGCCGTCCAGAGAGGTCATCATATTTTGATCAACAATCGGGCCGCCTGTTTTGCGATCCATCTCAACCCCCAACGGCTCAATAATTTCATTTTCCGGAATCAACCCCACTGACAAAATCAGGGCATCGCATGGCACCGTACGTTCGGTTCCTGTGATGGGTTGACCAGATTGATCAACCTTACCAATCACGACTGACTCTACCCGGCGTTTGCCGTGTACTGCGAGGACAGTCGCAGACAAGTGCAGTGGAATTTCGAAGTCTGTCAGACATTGCTGGATGTTGCGCGTTAGCCCCGAGGGTTCTGGCTTAATTTCATAGACACCTTCCACTTCCGCCCCTTCCAGCGTCAGGCGTCTGGCCATAATCAAACCGATGTCTCCTGAACCGAGGATGACGCAACGGCGGGTTGGCAAAAAGCCCTGAATATTCACGATATATTGCGCCGTCCCGGCTGTCAAAATGCCAGCTGGGCGATCCCCATGAATAAAGACCTGTCGAGCGGTTCGCTCACGGCATCCGGTGGCAGCGACAACTGCGCGCGCTTCTAAGATAAAAATGCTGTCAGCGCTATTTTGCATCTGCAGCAGAAACTTTCCATCCGTTTGATTCTTGGTTATCCCGAGCAGATAAGTCTCACTGATCACCGGAATGCCTCGCTCAGAAACCATCTGATGATAGCGATAGGCATATTCCGGACCTGACAGGCGTTCACCAAAACGAATCAGCCCGAAACCATCATGAATGCATTGTTTAAGCACGCCGCCCGTTTTTTTTTCACGCTCAATGATGCAGACGTCCGCTCCGGAATCGCAGGCCGCAATTGCAGCAGCCAAACCGGCGGGACCGGCACCAATGACCACGACATCCCATTGTTTTTTAACCGGCATTGTAATCTTCCTGCCTTCGCGAATTATTGGCCGCGCTTAGCGCAAGCGCTGCACTGCCTGCGCCTTCCGAAGCGCAATCCACAGCGGCATTCTTGGTGGGCTGCAGCGCTATTTCAGAGTGACCTCCGCTTTTGCAAATCTCAGCAATATTGATCTGCTGCTCCCGCGCCATGATTTCGAGCAGCAGCGGCGTGCAAAAGCCGCCCTGACATCTGCCCATTCCTGCGCGCGCCCGCCGCTTGATACCGTCCAACGATTGCACTGGTACCAGCGAATGGATGGTATTGAGAATTTCCCCTTCCGAGATACATTCGCAGCGACAGATAATCCGCCCATACGACGGGTTACGGCGGATCAACGCGGCGCGTTCCTCAAGCGACATACCGCGGAGGTCAGGCGGTGCCTTGCGGCAGGGATCGAACGCCGCATTAGGCTGGATCGCGCGCCCCGCTACTGCAGCTAATGCTTTGACAGCCAAAAGCGCCACATCCTGAGCGATTGCCGGCGAAGAAGCCAACCCCGGCGATTGGATGCCGGCGGCATGGACTAAGTTGGCGACATAATCAGATGTTTTGATGACGAAATCTTCTTCAAAGGTGCAAGCGCGGACTCCCGAAAAGTAGGTGATGATGTCGGAGCGCTTCAGACTCTTGTTAAGCTTTAAATGATGATCAAACACAAACTCCAGCGCAGACGCGTTAGTCGAATAATCCTCTCGTTCCGGGACTTCAACAGCAGTCGGACCGAGCAGTAGATTGCCATCAATGGTCGGAACCAAGCCTCCGCCTTTGGTATGCGAATGGCTGGCAAAACGGGGCTGTGACAAAATCGTGCGCTGCGTGTGTCCGACTTTGCGATCGAGGATGGCGGCCGTCCCTTTGCGGCCATGGATGGTAAAAAAGCGATCATTAGCATAACTGGCCACTACGTCAGACCAGACGCCGGCCGCGTTGATCACCACGCCTGCCTGGATCAATCCGCGATTGGTACAGACATGGGTAATGCGGTTGTGCTCCATTTGGAAACCGGTGACTACCGTATTAAGCAAGACAGTTGCGCCATTCTGAACGGCGTTCTCTCCGAAGGCCACGGTCAACTGATAGGGCGAGACAATGCCTGAGTCCGGCAGAAATACGCCGCCATGCTGATCCGCCGTAATGTTCGGTTCCATTTTGAAGACGCGCTGGCGGTTCCAAAACTCCGCCCCGCAGACTTCATTCTGTTTGATGCGCTGCCAAATAGCCGGTAGAAATGCGCGCTGCCAGGGATTCGAAAACAACATCAGCATACCCGGCCATTCCAGGGAAACGCCCAGTTCGCGGGCAGTTTGCGCGAACATCTTGTTGCCGCGCTGGTTGTAATGCGCTTTTTTTGAGCCGGGCGTCACTGCGAAAGGCGGATGCACCATGCCGTCATTGCGACTGGAAGTCTGCATCGCAAGATCATTTTCTTTTTCCAGCAATGCCACAGTAATGTCCCAGCGCGTTAACTCTCGGGCAATGGCGGAGCCAATTACGCCTCCTCCAATGACAACCGCGTCAAAATATGTATCTGGATCGATGGGGTTTTGGGGTTCCGGCATGGAGGGTTTAAAGGGCACGACGCCCTCAACAGTAAGATCGTTGACGACCGCCTCATAACCCTTGCCAGCCGCTGCATACCCGGCCTCCATATATTGTTCCCAGGACGAAACATGGCCGGTCAGTGCAACGGAGTTGCGCCACTCATTGGCGTCAACATTGAGATTCTTGCGCATTAGTGCAGATCGCACCGCTGCCAATCCTTCAGCCATATCCACTTAACCTCCTCCGGTTTGAGGTGAAATGACCGCATATCCGATTGTCCGGACATTTATATTTACATTTTATGCTTCCCCCACCAAATAAGTCAAGTCTTCACAGATTAAAGATCGATTGGAGACAGACTTCGCCTGTCCCCATTCTTTCTCTTGCAGCTTCAAAACACAGCTTTACAAATTTGGTCCGCAATTTCCGCAACAGATGCACCCGAACCGGTGTCGAAGCAGTAATCTGCCTTGACCGGTTCCCACGCCGTCACCTGGCGCTCCAGCATCGCCGCAAGGGGTTGTGGCAGATTGCCACCGGTACGGGTGGAGAATCTGGTCTTAATCGTGTCGAGATCCGCGACAAACTTGATGAATTTGACGCCTTCGATATTCGTCAGATCCTTCACAAACTCGGTTTCCGTAATTACGTAGATCACATTTTTATCAGCGGAACCGGCTGCGGCCGCAATTTCCTCGCAGAATTTACCCCAGGCTTCTTCCCTGTTTTTCGAAAAACGCAAATAGTCCTTTCCGGAATAGACCTGGCAATTATCCTGCCTATTCTTGATCTCCTTGGCCACAGTTGATTTGCCAGTGCTACTCGGTCCTGCGAAAACTAGCAACATTTTGATTTTGAGCTCCTTTCATAAAAAAAGAACCGATCTGCAGAGGAATTATTTAGATTTCTACAGAATCTGGTGCGTGATACTTCATAAATTTACCACACTTTTTCACTGAATGGTATCATTTTGTGGCGACGGCAGGCCAAAAGTAATTCAAACAGTAGTTCCGCAAGCCGCTAGTATTATAGCAGTGAATCGAATTATCGGAGGAGGATGTCTATGATGACACTTGCCCGACGCGGAAGACGAAAGAGGTTCACGATATTTTTAGTAAGTGCCGTCACTATCACCTTGATAATGGTTTGCACATACCAACCGCTGCATGCTGCTGCTAAGGAAAACAGAAGCCTCAAAAAGGCGTGTATTAGGGCGACGATTTATGCCATCGGACAGGAAATTGACCTATTTGAGCAGCGCCTCAAGGCCGTCAAAAGTAGATCTGATGATGTCGATGGCAATGGCGGAGGAAGTGATAGCAACAGTGACACCGCTGATAATAGTGCAAAGGTGTCCGAATACAAACAGCACATTAAAGAACTGAAAGCCGAGCGTAGAAAGTATTGGTTTATGAAGGTCAGCAAATATACACTGCCTCAGAGCAAATCCGTTGCTGTTGCTGTGACCCAACTGTATCATCCAGGCTCCATATTGGAATTGGTCAACATCACTAGGTCGGGACCCTTCTATCATCTGGCGGGCATTAAGGACCATGATTATCAGGCACTAAAGGCTGGATCTATCTATACCATGACGATTTATCTAGTGTATCAAAGGGATTATGCCCTGCCCCATATTGAGAACTACTACGTCTACGTGAGTGCATTTAGCGCAATCCCTTAACGCAATAGCGGAGCAAGTAGGACCGCAAAAATCAAAGCCCCTGAACGGATGAAAGGAGAATGGTGATGGCAACTTTGCAGGAAAAACTACTGAAAGACCTTGAACAAGAAGGCTACCCGGCCCGGATTATTTACGCCACACATTTAGAGGACATCGAGCAAGAAATCGCATCATTGTTCGATTCGGGGATAGTTCAGAGGAGTCTATATCAGGAAGTGCTTGATCACTGGAAATATGATTATGCCTCAGAATGCCCTGAAGCAAAGTCTTTAATTATTGTGGCCATGCCGCAACCGATTATAAAGATGCGTCTATCCTGGCAGGGACAACCGCATGAGATCATCATACCACCAACCTATAATTTTAAAATGGATCGGCTAGTCATTGATTTGATAAATAAGGTGCTGGAACCGGAGGGCTACCAGATCGTGCGTGCGGCTGTGCCCCAAAAGCTAATGGCTGTTCATAGTGGACTGAGTGAGTACGGCAGAAACAACGTCTCGTACATTCCCGGTTTCGGTAGCTATTACAGGCTTCTTACTTTTGTTAGCGATATTCCCTGCACCCATGACAACTGGCAGGCGGTCAAAACGATGCAGGCCTGCGACAATTGTCATGCCTGTATCAAAAGCTGTCCCACGCAAGCCATTAACCCTGAGCGGTTTATTATCAATATCGATCGATGCCTTACTTTTTGGAACGAGTCAGATACAATTCCGGACTGGGTTGACAGGGGATCGCATAACGCTCTGATCGGCTGTCTGCGGTGTCAGAAGGTCTGCCCGCAGAATGCCAGACATGAACAAGTCGTGATCATGAATCAGCTCTTCTCTGAGGAAGAGCTTACCTTAATCCTTGACGACACTGAAATAGATAAACTCCCCGAGCAATTGGTCAATACTCTCAAAGAGCATAACCTGGATTACCTCTATCGCGAAAGACTGTTAGCCCGAAATTTGCGTCTTTTGCTGGATAAGGATGAAAGGATGGCATGTAGTCGATAATGTGAATACTGCCAGGAAAATCAAAACGGGTTCGGAGTAAATCTCCGAACCCTTGTCATATCTGGAGCCAGCTGTCGGACTTGAACCGACGACCTGCTGATTACAAATCAGCTGCTCTACCAACTGAGCTAAGCTGGCAAGCTTAATGCGCTCGAATCAAGAGTTTGGCTTGAACTAGGACGCGCGCTCAAAACAGGATCAGAACTTAATTTGCTAAGACACAACACTCAGTATACCATGAATCACGGCGATACGCAATATGGAATTAGGTGGTGATCACCCCATGCACCACGGGGGGGGTGGGCGCCACGGGCACCACGATGGCCTTCCCCATCCCGTGCCAAAATCATATAGGACATAGTCCCATTAAGCTCCTTTTGAATATGATAGGATACCTTCACACAGCAAAGGAGCGCGAATAACATGGTGAGCGGAACAACCGCGTTAATCCCGGTCGTGATGGGTATTGGCACCGAACAACTGATCATCGAATATCTAACGCACCTGGACACCCCGGCTGTGAAAGTGGCCGAAGCGACTGGCGAGTTTACTGATATTGACTGCAAAGTCATCCCTGGCAAGGTCATTATTCAAGGAATATTGCACCAGCAGACCTACCTTGTGAATCAGGAAGGCGTGGTTTTTCACGCCGCTGACAATGCCAGTTTCAGTAAGTTTATCGAAGTGGAAAACGCCAGCCCCCAAATGAGCTGCAGAGTTATCCCGGAAATCGAAGACATCTGTGCCAACTTGCTTAACGAATGCACTCTTGAACAACGCGTGGTCGTCTCGATAAAAGCGATCTTGATCAAAGAGCAGGAAGTGCCATTTTCACCGCATTTCAGAATGCAGGCTAGCAACTAGTTTAGTTAAAACTGCAGCCGCAGCACTACCAAGTCCAAGCGATGCTCATGGACCTGTCGGGCAGATGCCACCCCTACCATGGCACCAAAGAAGACGTTTGACGGCCAATGCTGTTCTTCAGTGATGCGAGAGGCACCAATGAGCGAGGCCGCCCCATAAAAGAGCCAGCTATACTTGGGATATCTTAATGCCAGAACAGTTGCGACCGCAAAGGTCGACGACGTATGCCCTGATGGCATCGCTTTATAATCATCACTGAATGTCGGTCCGATAAACTGAGGTTCGTCCGCAACATAGGGACGGCTCATGCCAATCAGGCATTTTAGCACCTGAGTGTTCACGGTATCGACTAGCAATGCCAACAGAATTTCTTTGCTGAGCTCCGGATCCACAAACACCATTACCCCTGTCAGGCCCATCAGCGCAGGCCATTCACCCAGTTTGGAAAAGAATGGACTGATGTATTTATCAACAACCTCCGGCTCATGTTTCAAAATAAAGTCATAGATTGGTTTATCATACTCCAATAAGACTAAACCGCCCGACATAGTGAGCATTGTCTCCACGGGGGTCAAGGTCCAGTCGCTATACAACAGCAGGAGATCATCAAGGATCGCGCCGCTTAGAAAATAGCCGCCGTCAGTCGCGTCTCCGGCCGCCCCGGCAGCCGACGCCGCCGCTCCGCCCGCCAAACTGAATCGGGAGGCCAGGTCGGGCGGTTCCGCGCCAAAAACCGGTTCTGCGAGAGCAAC
>ENA-UOOE01001164-UOOE01001164.1-fermentation-metagenome-genome-assembly--contig:-NODE-1164-length-22970-cov-6.245298_pt1 | contig 22970 bp, 22 predicted proteins | sample MGYA00245776_ERZ724021 | MGnify/ENA primary metagenome ERZ724021 (study PRJEB28704, sample SAMN03018321) | fermentation metagenome | biome: anthropogenic terrestrial biome; feature: soil; material... | reverse complement strand
ATGATTTTTATGTATTGCTTTTATATTTAGCCCAATTTACTGTCCGTAAGTCAGCTCATAAAACATACAGAAACAGCATAAATTAAATATTTCCTTACGTCGGCATTATCCGAATCAAGTTATAGGTCGAAGCATATACTTCCTCTCAGCATGCTTAAGCATGCTCCCTTTTTATCAAAATTATACCATATGGGTTTTATATATGCAAATTTTCTTTGATTATATATAGAGGTTTCTAAATGAAAAATCAACACTAATATAACATAGAAAGTCTAATTTAATTTCTTTATTTTTATATAAAAAACAGGTCCTGCAAAGGAGCATGCTATTAGAATATAGATGCCAATTTTTCCAAAAATTAATTGAAAATTATTATTTCCAAGACCGATGATCATATAATATAAAGTGATAATGACAGTCCAAATAACCCCTCTTCTTACTGCATCTGATTTACTTTTTGTATTGAGTTTCCATGTAAAAAAGAATGTTGTAAAAAACACAGGCAAGGCAGTTAACAATAGTTCTCTGTTGATAATACTTGCCCATGTTTTTGTGTCAGCTTCTTCCAATGGTTCTCCAATCGGAATTGTGACGATAAACTCTAAAAAAGTAATTACAATAATAATCAATACACCAAATAAAACATCTTTTATCATTACTCTTTTCATAAGGAATGCATCTTCTTTCAATATTAATTTAATCTTATAACATTCCCAAATGTTTTTTATTTTATAAATATTTTTTAAATCCTTTAACGACATCATTGTACATCTGCAACTTACTGATTTATTTGTATGCTTTTTTTATTGTGCATTCTAAAAGCAGTGAGCAGTGCTCCGAAGGCACATACAATGGTTAGAACAATATATACATATTTCATTCCATATACAAAAATATCATCTCTTCCTGTAACATAGTCTGTTACACGATATCCTATCTTAATGCTCATAAAACTATATAGGAGGCTCGTGGAAAGTATAATTCCTATAATTTGTCCTAAGTTTCTCACAAGAGAATTGATACTGCCGGCTATTCCCAGTTCATTTTTAGGAACTGTTGACATTATGAGTGAATTATTTGAAGGCTGAAACAATGATTGTCCTAAACCTAATACCACAATATAAATTATAATCTTCATGATAGAAGAATATTGATTTAAAAATGATAGGAATATAAAACTTATACTCATAAGCAAAAGTCCTAAAAAACTTAAAAACTTGGAGCCTATTTTGTCTGACAAGTTTCCTGAAAGTGGAGAAATCACAGCCATGACCAGCGGCTGTACCATCATTATAAGACCTGTTATATTAGAGTTTAGTTTCATTGTATCCTGAAGATAAAAAGGTATTATAATTATTGAAGCATTTAGACAAACAAATGATATAAATGCACAAAACAAGCTTAAAGAAAATACGTTGTTCTTAAAAATTTTCATTTGAATGAGAGGCTTTTCTATTTTATTTTCTAATACAATAAATGCTGCTATAAATAGAATGGATACAATAAATATTGTAATTATAACAGGATTCTTATATCCGATCTTCTGTCCTTGAATTAGGGAACCAAATAAAAATATCATTGACAGGAAAATAAAAGTTGATCCCTTTACATCAAGCTCACTATTTATTTCTTTATTTTGGGTTTTACTATGAGGCAATACTTTTAAAGCAGCGATGAATGCAATTACTCCTATAGGTACATTGACGAAAAATATATAATTCCAGCTTAGATAGTAGGTAATAAATCCACCTGTAGGTGATCCTATTAAAGTTCCAAGGGCAACAGAGGATGCCAAGATTCCAAGGGCTTTTCCCCTTTCATTTCTTGGAAAAACCTGAGTTATAATACCTTGATTGTTGGCCATGTAAGCTGAAGCACCAATACCTTGTATGATTCTAAATATAATAAGCTCTGTAAATGAAGTTGAAATGCCGCACGTGAAAGAAGCAATAGTAAAGACAACCATTCCAAATTTAAATACCTTCATTTTGCCTATTATATCACCTAGTCTTCCAAATATTAAAATAGTTGAGCAAATCGAGATGATATAACTTGCTACAACCCATTCTATAGACACCATGGGTACTGAAAGTTTTTTTGACATTACAGGCAGAGCTACATTCACAATATTAGAAACAAGACAGGACATAAAAGTCATAGATATAACAACAAGTAAAATTCCGTATTTATTTTTATATTCCATGTCAGTTAGGTAACTCCTTTCTTTTTAAAATAGTAGTATTTTATTGATATTTACTAGTGAAACATCTAGATATATAATAACAATATAAGTATTGAATTTCATTGAATATATTGATTGATATTAGCACTATATTGATATAGAGAGGTGCTGCAATTATGAATAAATCTAAAATTAATTATTACTATAAAGATATGCCCAATAAAAATTTTTTTGTAGATATATTCAAAGTAAAAGTTAATAAGCCGGGAGCTACATTTGAAGAAAATTGGCATGAGCATCTTCAATTTTTTTATTTTATCCAGGGTAGTGCCTTGATCAGGTGTAATTATAAAAGTATTCATGTAAAAGCTGGGGATTTTATAATTGTAAACAGCAATGAACTTCATTACTGTGAAAGTTTATGTGATAATTTAATATATTATATTATAAGGGTTGACCTTTCATTTTTATTTAGCAGTCAGATGGACTCCTGCCAGACTAAGTTTATGGTACCACTGGCAAAGAACCTTATTTTATTTAAAAATCTAGTTAGAAATGATAAGGACATACTTAATTGTGCAGATAAAATTATTGAGGAGTATTTTTCAAAAAGGCTTGGATATGAACTGGCTGTAAAAGCATATATATATGAGATTATTGTACTGCTATTAAGAAAATATGTTGAAAAAATTTTAACAGCAGGTCAATTTAACTGTCGAGTTGATAATCTAAATAGATTAAAAAATATATTTTTGTACATCAACGAAAATTTTACTGAAAAAATAACTTTAGATGAAATTTCAGAAATGGCTCATATTAGTAAAGAGCATTTTTGCAGGACATTTAAACAAATTACAGGTAGATCTCTAACCAATTATATAAATAACCTTAGAATACAAAAAGCAGATTTATTGCTGCAAAAAACTGATTTAAATATAACAGAAATAGCACTGAATTGTGGATTTAGTGATGTAAATTATTTCAGCCGTATATATAAAAAAGTTAAAAATGTATCACCACTGAATTTTAGAAAAAATTTCTGTAGTAATTTAGTTGAAAAAGTTTGAAGGATAAAAGGGGAGATGAGGAAAAGGATGAATGTGAGTAAATATTTGGAAACAGGACTTGGAATAGAAATAGAGGAAAGTACTGCTGATATGATTAACAAAGAAGCTTTTTTTATAAAGTTTTCTGCCAAGCATATTGTATTGTTGGAAGGAATGAAGTCTACAAGTCTTTATTTTATAGTCCATGGGATAGTTAGAGGATATTATATTGATGATCAGGGGAATGATATTACAAAATGTTTTAGCAGCCATAATGAATTCTTTTCTTCTGAAGGCTTACGGTCAGAAAGTGTTTCATCATTTACTATCGAATGTCTGGAGGATTGTGAGTGTATTCAGCTCCCATATAAATTAATATATAAAGTTATAACAAAAGATGAAAAATTGAATAGTATATTTGTCAGGTATTATTTGCGGGAAGTGGGTAAATTGGAAAATAGGGTTAGAAATTTAGCCTTAATGAATGCAGAAGAACGATATATTGATTTTTGCAGACAATATCCTCATTTCAATGATAGGGTTGAATTAAAATATATTGCATCCTATATAGGCATAAGGACTGCATCTTTAAGCAGGATAAGAAGAGAATTAAAAAATAATTCTTCTAATTAACCTATGTGAATTACTATAATGTTTCTTTCTTCTATAATTTATGAAAATGTTATGTTAAAATAATTATTAAAAAGGAAAGAGATTTCATTGGATGAAAACAGTCCGGAAGAGGAACTTAAACAGATAATTAGAGATACTTCAATTTCTGTAGAACATATATTGCTTGGAGCTAATAACCTGGGGTTAGGTACTTGCTGGGTTGGATGGTTTGTACAAAATGAAATAAGACCAATTTTAAATATACCTGATGATAAATATGTAGTTGGAATTGTCACACTTGGTTATACAGATGAAAAGCCTAAACCTCGTCCACGAAAGAAACTGGAAGAAATTATACATTATGAAAGCTGGAAGTAATTGATTATAAACGAATTGCAAAAGATATTAAAAATGGAACCAGAAATAATGTATAAACGCATCATAGCAAAAAAGTAATATGAAATTTATTCACCCAATTCCTTTTTTAAATCTGCTATATAAAGTGACTGCTGTTTTTTTAGATACAAACTTGCAAGCAAATTCATTATAGGATTATTTACTGATACTTTTTCTGTAAATTCAATCTGGGTACCATTATTAGTAGAACTAAAAGTTCCAATCCAATGACCCTTCATATTCTTATTAGACATATCAAATTCATATCGCTCATAAGGCTTTTTTAAAGTAATGTTAAATTTAGTAGAAAAATTATTTTTTGTATATTCTGTAAAAGAGTTCCCATCTGCTGAAACATCAATTTTACTTAAATCACTCCGCCACTCATATTTATTGTTATTTGTAACTACTTCCCATACTTTTTTAATATCTGATTTAAATGCCGCTGTAATGGTTGATTCCTTGATAATACACATTCTCCCTTATAAATTTACTATTATTTGTATACTGTACAAATAAATTATACTATTTTATACAATATATTACTATATTTTGTTGAGCATTTTCCAACCAATTTGGGGGATAGAGGTGCTTTAAGCCATTTGAATTCAATGGCTGAGGGTACTTTTTTTATTGAATTTATGAAAATTGAAAAACGGTTGGAAAATTTTCAGCGTATGCCTTTATTATTAAGGGCTTTAGGACTATAATGAAAATAAAGAATGGCTATTTTACTATGGTTGAACCTTAACATGAGATGTATTTAAATTTTTTATTCCCTCCGATTAAGATAAAATTTAACTTTGTTGAACCTTAACATGAGATGTATTTAAATAAGTATAGGTCTATATAAAAAACCTGAAGGATGGGAGTTGAACCTTAACATGAGATGTATTTAAATCTTTTTCTATAGCTTCCATAATTCCGCACCCTATCTGTTGAACCTTAACATGAGATGTATTTAAATCAATATAACAAATATATTAGATGAATATAAAGAATGGTTGAACCTTAACATGAGATGTATTTAAATGTGCTGAACTGGTATATTTCCCTTTTTAAACCATGTGTTGAACCTTAACATGAGATGTATTTAAATGGTTTCTTTGAAGTTAAAACGTGTGCTATTTCCATATGTTAAACCTCAACATGAGATGTATCTAATTTGAAAATTAGGAATATAGAAGACTCTATTATAATGTGAGTTTGATGAAAGTCTATGGACCTAAAAACATTGAAATTACTAAGATTCCTTTGTTTCGGAAGAATCCTTTATATGATAAGTTTTTTTAGCAAATTTATGAAAAGTAAAAAATGGTCAAGTAATTAAGTACAGTTGAAGGTGAGGCTTACCATGAAAGCAGTAAATAAATACAGATTTATGTAAATTGAAATATATTTTACACAAATCTGTCTATATTCTCTGTTTATTTTTAATTATCACCAAAGCAAACTATTTTACTAGGTTTAATGACGTATCTGCTGCTTTCATATCAGCATTAAACTGATCTTGTGGATTATCAGCATGATAATATATTATCTATCATGTAGTTTGTTATTTTTTCATGCATACTTATAGCATCATTTAATTGATGTGTTAGTATATTTCTAACATTTGGAGAAGCTGTTTCATAAAATGCTGCAGCATAACTTTTTATATTAGATTTAGCTCCAATTAAAAAATCAGTAGCTATAATTTGATAATTCAAGTAGATCTCTTAATTCTCTGATAGAGCCTTGAGTTGAAGTTATGTCTTGCTGTAGAATAGATTTTAATTTTTCATTAGAAATTAGTAAAAATGCTATAGTTGATTTTGTCAAACATACATTTTTAAATGTTAATAATTCATGCAGTTGTTTCTTGTGTCAAAAATACCATTTCCTTTTTTAGGTATAATTATATTGTTTGCATAGGTATAAAAATATATGATTACCGAAGAAATGTAGAATATAAGTAAATATTTTACAAATGTTTAAACTGGTCAAAAGTGGTAATAATATATTTTAGGAAAATTATTGAACCATAATATGAAATGTTTTTAAATACTTTATTGGTATAACTTTGAATTACACCTAAGGCAATTATAGTTGAACCGTAACAAATGTTGTATGAAACAGATTTATTTAAATTAATTTTAAATATTTACTAATAGTTCAACTTTATTGGTTTTACTATGAATATAAATTTGAATTAAGTACAATATATAAATATAAACAAAACTTAACTTATGGAGGATTTAAACATGAGAAAATATTGGATTATGATTATTGTCTTTTTTATCATCTGCTTAGTAAAATTAACAATAGGTATAGATGCAAAGCTAACCATAAAAAGATAATCCTGTTACACCAAATTTATCTAAAAAGCTCCTCATATTTGCAGGACTTTCCATAAATTAATCGAATAGTAATATATATGGAAGACAAATTTTTGTAATATACAAATGAATGGAGGTTGATTATGGAAATAAATGAGATAAACATTAAAGTATACATTCTAGAAAACATTCCTATAGAGCAGGCATTGGAAGATTTAAGCAAATTAATGGACAAATCTTTCTATGAAAATGAGGACATGAAAAGTTTCCACGAAGAAAATATGATGAAAAATTACTGCTTCAACAGTTTGTACCCCTTAGATGTAAAAACTAAGATGTATAAAGAAGGGTGCATATATAATTTCCAATTAAGATGCATAGGCTCCAAATTAAAAAATCACTTTTTAAAATTCTTGTCAAATGAATATACCTCTAAGATAAAAGTACTTGTATGCCAGAGCAAAAACATACCAAAAAGGCCTATAGACAGAATATATAGTATAACCCCTGTAATAGTTAAAATGCCTGGCAGTGAAAAGACTGAGTATTGGAGAAATGGATACACTGAAGAAGAATTTTTTGAGTACATAAGAACAACCAGTATAAAAAAATATGAAGTATTGACAGAGGAGACTGTGGATAAAAATTTAAAACTGTTTAATTATGCAAAAATAGACAACAAAAAGCCTATAGCTGCTAGTTTCAAAGATAAAAAAATTCTAGGAGATAAAGTAACATTAAATTTGGAAACAAATAGTGATGCCCAAAATATTGCATATATGCTCCTTGGGACAGGACTTGCAGACATGAGCCCTAGGGGGTACGGATTTGTGAATTATCAATATATCAAATAGAAACAGAGGTGAAAATATTTGATAAATGAAATCTGTAAAATATTTAGCAGTGGATATAAAAAAAAAGGTGATGCGCTCATTGTGGATAACTATACGCTTTCACCTGGTGACTACATTGAATTTACATTGGAAGATAGTGGAGATAAAGTGGAAATATTTAGTGTAGACAAGAAAACAGATAAATCACAGGATGATTATAGAAAGTTTGCAAAAATGGATTGTATTAGTGGACTTATATCAATGAATAAGCCAGTAGATCCGGCAAAGGTAATACACAGCAATAATATGTACACTTTTTATGTCAAAAAAGAAAATTTAGATCCATCTGAGGGAAAACTGAGTGTTGAGGTAATAGATAAATACTATGACATTTTAAAGAATCCTGAAGATAAATATAAAAATAAGAAAAAGAGTCTGGAGCTTTACTTAAAGTTTGAAAAAGAACGGGGCAAGCCAGATGGAGAACTTATAGACAGAATAAGAAATTGGATAAAGCAGAATATATATAAAATAGCAAATCGCAAAAGCTTAGATAAAACATACCTTAAATTATTCTATAATACTGATTCTAAAAATTATGAAAGAGAAAGCCAGAGATATATAATACCTAATATCTACAACAGCACGGATTACAATGTTAAGATCGGAGATAAAGTGTATGGACTGCCGGACTTTAATATGGGATTGAATTCAAAAAAGCCCTATCTTGAAAACAAGACTAGAAAAAGCAAATTACCTGTACTTGTAGATTCAATTACCATTTCTATGGAGAAAAAATTATTCGATTATTTGATGAACTATGCACAAGAAAAGAAAAATTATATATATGCAGACAGCGATATAGATGCCGTAGACTATAAAGAAAATAAGAAAGATGACTTTAAGGGGTATTTCCTGAGAATAAACAAGGGGAAAGAAGTGGAAATTGCAGACTATGATACCATAACCGAATACAGGTATAAGTTGAAAAAAGCCATAGAAATTCTCCCTATTATAAACGAAGGAGTAGGCAAAGATTTTGAATTGTCCCTTGGAGTTTTAAATAATGTAGGTGAAGTAAAAAGTAGAATAAGTGAGGTGTTCTTTAACAAATATTTGGAAAATAACTTTTTTACAGAGGCAAAAAGTGTAAATTTGAATGATGAAAAAGTTAAAGAGTGTCTTTTGAAATACAGGTATGGACTTTACACCTGGTTTTATAAAGGTGAAGATTTTTTGGCAAGTACATTTTGGAACAGCATGACATTATATCTTTTGTGTAATTCCATAAATCAAGGAAATATAAACAAGGCAGTAAATCAATTTAACTTAAGGCATGCAGTACTTTATTATTTTAACAATGAAAAGGGAGGAAAGAGTATGGATGCAGTTGTTAAAAGTGTTCGAAAGAGTATAGACGAAAAGATAAATATTAAAGAAGATCCTGAGTATAAGGTGGAGGTTGAAAATGATGAAGAATATTATTTTTGCATAGGCCAGCTGCTTAAATATTTTTACAGTTTGAATAAGTCTGGAAACAAAAGTTATTCTTTTATAAATCCTTTTTTAAATGCAAAAAGCAGTGAGTTTATAAAGGAAAAACTGAGAAAGTTGTTTATAAAATATGATTATGCTATACAATCATCTTTTAGATTTAACAATATGTATTATATGGTTTCTTCCTATAATACAGAAGGAAAGGTGGATCAGGATATTATAATAGCAGGATTTTTATGTCCTAATTTAATATATAAAAAATCTGAAAAGGAAAGTCAAAACGAGGAGGCAAATTAAATGAACAGAGTATATGGTGTTATCGGAATTAAATCAATTATGGCAAATTGGAATGCTGATTTCAGCGGCTATCCAAAGACAATTAGTGACGGATCTATATTTGGAAGTGACAAGGCACTTAAATACAGTATAAAAAAATATTGGGAAGATAGGGGAGAAAACGTATTATATATAAAATCATTCAAAACTGATAAAGGTAAGATTAGGCCTAGATCTCTTGAAGAACGCTATAACCAGGTATTTGATACAACTCTTACTAAAAAAGATGAAAGTACAGTTATACTTAAAAATCTATTTTCTGCTTTAGATGTAAAATCTTTTGGAGCTACATTTGCAGAAGAAGGAAACAATATATCACTTACAGGTGCAGTGCAGATAGGTCAGGGATTTAATGTGTATAAAGATTCAAGTTCAGAAGAGCAGCAGATACTTTCTCCTTTTAGAAGCGACAAAAAACCTAAAGAGGGAAAAGAAGCGGAAGAAGCAAATCAGAGTACACTTGGTACAAAAATTGTAAGTGACGAGGCTCATTACTTGTATCCTTTTTACATAAACCCAACTTCCTATAGAGATTATGTTGATATGAAAGTTACAGAAGGTTATACAGAAGAGGACTACAAAAAATTTAAGGAGGGAGCATTACTAGGTGCAACTGCATTAAACACAAATGCCAAGGCAGGTTGTGAAAATGAATTTGCACTATTTGTAGAAACTGATGAAGAAACTTACCTTCCAAATTTGACTCAATTTATGAGTTTTGATAAGGGCGAAAATAAAGACATAATGACTTTAGATCTGGAAGAGATTTTGCAGGGCATTAAAGATGATATAAAAAATATAGAAATTTATTATAATGACTATAAGTTAAAATTAAATAACATACCAAAAGGAGCTGTGCTTTTTAATATATTCACAAGAAAAGAGGTTTAAGGCATGAAAGTAGTAAGGTTCAAACTTTCTGGAAAAACTGCATTTTTCAAAAAACCGGATGTAAATACTTATTGCTGTTTTACATACGGAAATATACACAAGATAGCTCTTCTTGGAATAATGGGAAGTGTCCTTGGACTTAGAGGTTATAACGAGCAGAGCAGGAATTTTAAAAAAAATGTGTATCCTGAGTTTTATGAAAAACTTAAAAACTCCAAAGTTGCTGTAGTGACTCTTAATAAGCACGGCTATATATCTAAAAAAATTCAAGAATTCAACAACTCTGTTGGGTATGCAAGCAGGGAAAGTGGAGGAAACCTCATAGTAAAACAGCAGTGGCTTCAAAATCCCAAATGGCTAATTTATGTAAAAATAGATAATACAACGGATGAATTTTCAAATATGATTAGAAAAAGTAAGGCTAAATTTATACCATGTCTTGGAACAAACGATCATTTTGCAGATATAACTAAAGTCAGTGAACTTGAAATCCATAAAGTAGATGACATAGACAGGGTAGATAGTATTTTTGAAACAGAGTATTTCAAAATAGACAAATACCAGGATGAAGAAGAGGATACGGATACGGCCTGGAAGTATACGGAATACCTTCCTGTGGCTCTTGACAAAGATCTAAATCAATACCAGTTTTCTGATTTTACGGAGACAAATATGGCTGTAGACTCATTTAATGAAAGTGTAGATGTATATAGAGACGAAGAACTGGACAAAAATTTGTACTTTTTTTAGAGGGTGATGTTTATGTATTTTGATGATGTGGAGTTATTTGATCCAGGGTCTTTTATAAATAATTTGGATAATATGTATGCTCATAGAGATAGAAACGACAAAACTAGAAAAGAAAAACTCACAGACCATATAAATTTAACTTACAAGTATTTTGAATTTATATGCAGTGAAAAAAATTTAAATAATGTATTTAACAATTTGCAAAAGGATATTTTGAAAGATAGAAGTGAAGATGTAATTTGTCTGTGGAAGGAAATGCTTGCAAATACAATATACATGCATGACGCGGGAAAGATAAATCCCGCATTTCAGTATGCCAATATGTTAAATAAACTCTATAAGGATAATTCGGCAGGAGAAAAAAAGCATTCTCTTCTAGGAGCTTATATATATGTGAGCTATTTTAATGGAAGGATAAATAAAATAAAGAAAAGACATGACAGGTATTATTTAAAATATTTTATGTATTTAAACTCCTATATAATATCTAGGCATCATGGATTTTTAGGCAGTGTAGAAGGTTATGGAGAAAAGCTGAAGGATTTTTCAGAAAACTATAAAAAGGAAACCTACTACCCTGATTTAAATATGGATGTGCTAGGGGAAAGAGTAATTTACAAGTCTTTTTGTAATTCACAGGAATATATAAAGGATTGCTTCTTAGCAAACAGCAAATTAGATTTTACCCTATACATCTATTCCAAATTGCTATTTTCCATTCTTACAGCAGCAGATTATTATGCCACATCTCAGTTCATGAATGGCGAAAAAGTAGATGATATGGGAATTATGGACGGTGAATTGAAAAAAAGATTCAGCAGAGATGTAGAAAACTATGGTATTTTAAAGAGCATAAGAAGTTATGAAAAAAATCCGGTGATAGATGGGAAGTACAGTAATATAAATCAATTGAGATCTGAAATAACCCTTGAAAGTGAAAGAAGTTATTTAAAAAACAGGAATAAGAACATATATTATCTGGAAGCACCAACGGGAGCTGGTAAAACTATAACCTCCATAAATTTAGCAAGGCATATGTTAAATTCCAATGATAAAATAAATAAACTCTTTTATGTATTTCCATTTAACACTTTAGTTGAACAGACTGAAAGTGAGTTTATAAAAATATTTAAAAATGACAGTAAAATAAGAGAAAGTATATCTGTGATAAATTCAATAACTCCTATAAAGACAGTGGATAAAGACTACGACAGTGAATCCTTAGATGTAGATTCCAGCAGGAAAATTGACTATGAAAAGTCACTTTTAAATAGGATTTTTATAAATTACCCTTTTGTTATAACCACTCATGTCAACCTTTTTAACTCTCTGTTTGGCACAAGCAGAAAAGAGGTCTTTCCCCTTATAAATCTGTGTAATTCCATAATAATACTAGATGAAATACAAAGTTATAAAAATGAAATATGGAAAGAAATAATCAATTTTCTGGATTCATACTCAAAACTTTTAAATATAAAAGTCATAATAATGTCAGCCACCCTTCCCAGATTAAATAGGCTAGTGGAGGGAAATAGCGATGATTTTATATATTTGATAGAGGACAGAAACAAATATTTCAAAAATCCATATTTTAAGAGCAGAGTAAAATTTGAAATGCTAGATTTAGGTGATGAAGAAGAACAGTTTGAAAAGCTTTCCCGTGATATACAGGCTGAAAGTAAAGATAATGGCAAAATATTAATTGAATTCATATTCAAAAAGAGAGCTGATAGATTTTTTGATTATATGAATAAAAATTTTGAGAACAAATATGGTCATGAAATTAAAATTATGACTTCAGATGATAATAAGATTGATAGAGGCAAAATTGTACAAATGGCAAAAGACAAAGACAAGAAAATTATTTTAATAGCCACCCAGATAGTAGAAGCAGGAATTGATATAGATATGGATTTGGGATATAAAAACATATCCATTTTGGATGCAGAAGAACAATTTATGGGAAGGGTAAACAGGTCCTGCTTGAAAAAAGGAAGGGTAAAATTTTTTAAAATAGATGACTGCAGGGTTATCTACAAAGGTGATGTGAGAAGGGAAAAAGAACTTACTTTAATTCAAAGTGAAATCCAGAAACTTTTGAAGGAAAAGGATTTTCAAAAGTACTATGAAAAAGTCATAGAAAAAATTAAATTAAAAAAGCAGGAAAACAATGACCATGGATATGGAGCCTTTATTAAAAAATTGGATTCCATGAATTTTAAAGGTGTACAGGATTATATGAAACTCATAGATGAAGATCAAAACAAATACACTGTATTTATTTCTAGAGAAATAAAGCTGGAAAACAATGACATTGTATGTGGCAATGATATCTGGAAAGAATATAAAGATGTTCTAATGGATAAAAATATGGGGTATGCAGAGAAAAAAGTAAAATTATCAAAAATAACCCCAAATTTAGATTATTTTATATATAAGGTAAAAGAAATTCCTACAGAATACAGTGATATGCTGGGCGATATATATTACATATCAGATGGAGAGAAATATATAAGAGACGGCAGGTTCAATCAGGAAATATTCATAGGGGAAACGCCGGATGAGGCAAATTTGTTTATGTAACTGTTAGGAGAGATGTAAATGAAAATAAACGGCACACTTATAAATTATTATTTTCACTGCAAAAGACAATTTTGGCTGCATGCAAACAGAATCAACATGGAATATACAAATGAAGATGTAAAGATTGGAAAAGCAATTCATGAATTGAAGGCAGAAGGAAATAGAAATGCAGAAATATCTATAGACAATGTAAAGATAGATAAGATTACAAAGGATTATTTAGTAGAGATAAAAAAATCTGATGCAGATGTAGAAGCGGTAAAATGGCAGGTATTATTTTATCTCAGCGTATTAAAAAATAAAGGAATTTATAGAGAGGGAAAAATTGAATTCCAGGAAAAAAACAAGCAGGACAAAAAAGTAATATATGTAAACCTTACAGAAGAAAATGAGATGAAATTAAAAGAGCTGAATCTGGAAATGGAAAAGTTACTTGAAAAGGATATCCCCCCTAAAGTTGGCAAAGTTAAAGGATGCAAAAAATGTGCTTACTATGAATATTGTTATATTTAAGAAGAAGGTGAAAATTAATGGCCAGTGGAACTAAATATTTGATGAGTATGGGAGAACTTAAGAGAAAAGATAATTCTATTGTGTTTCATAATGAAAAGGGTAATTCCTATCTGCCAATAGAATCTACAAGAGAAATATATTGCATGAATGAAATCACAGTAAACAGCAAATTTCTTGATTTTGCTGCAAAGGCAGGCATAGTCATTCACTTTTTTAATTACTACGGATATTACAGCGGAAGTTTTTATCCTAAAGAAAGTCTTGTAAGCGGCAAGGTTACTATAAAGCAAGTAGAAGCTTTTTTAAATAATAGAAATTACATAGCAAAGTCCTTTGTAAGGGGTATAGGGGAAAACATATGCCAGGTACTGTATCATTATTACAGACATGACAAGAAAGAAGTGGAACCTACAATTGAATGGATAAAGGAAAAAGTTCCAGAGTATTTGGAAGATGGTAATTTAGGTATAAAGCAGATATTGAGAGTTGAAGGGGAAATATGGCAGAGATTTTATGAAAACTTCAAGTACATTTTACCTGAGGATTTTGTACTGAATAAAAGAGTAAAAAGGCCTCCTGATAATCCTATAAATGCACTTATATCCTTTGGTAATTCAATTTTATATTCCAAAACTGTGTCTCAAATTTATAATACCCATTTAAACCAAACTATAAGTTACCTGCATGAACCATCTGAAGGAAGATTTTCACTAAGTTTGGATTTGTCCGAAGTTTTTAAACCGGCAATAGTTTACAGGACAATTTTTGAGCTGGTAAATACAAAGCAACTTCAAGTGAATAAACATTTTGATAAAAAATACAATTACTGCCTTTTGAATGAAGAGGGAAAGAAAATATTTGTACAGGCGATTGAACAGAGATTTGAAAGTATTTTTGACCACAAAAAGCTTAAAAGGAAGATAAGTTATAAGACGGCCATAAGGTTGGATGGATATAAGCTTATAAAGTATGTAGTGGAAGGTGAAGCGTTTGAGCCTTTCAGCTTGAAAAATATGATGTGATAATTGGAGGAACTTTATGGGTAAAAATTTTAATTTCAACTATGCTTTTGTATTTTATGATGTAAATGAGAAGAGGGTAAATAAGGTATTTAAGGTATGCAAAAAATATTTCCACCACCATCAGAATTCTGTTTTTAGAGGGGCTATAACGACTTCTAAAATGATAAAGTTGAAGAGTGAATTAAATAAGATTATAAAGGATAAGGATTTTGTCACAATAATAAAACTTATGAATGACAGCTGTTTTGAGGAGGATACTTTAGGGGTAAATGAAAATAATACTGAAGATTTAATACTTTGATTTTTCCAACCTCTTTGAAGATAGAAGGTGCTTCAATGAATTGATATGTAATGGATTGGGACACTTTTTTTGCTGAGTTTATGAAAATTGAAAATCGGTTGGAAAATTTTCAGCAGATGCCTTTATTATTAAGGGCTTTAGGGTTATAATGAAAATAAGGAATGGCTATTTTACTGTGGGTTGAACCTTAACATGGGATGTATTTAAATATAACCATAAGCAAAATGGAGAACCTATTTTAGATAGGTTGAACCTTAACATGGGATGTATTTAAATTTACTGGATGAATAACAAATATTTCTAAAGTCCATTGTTGAACCTTAACATGGGATGTATTTAAATGAGTGTTTTACTATACTAGATAGCACACAACTAATAGTTAAACCTCAACATGAGATGTACTATTGTCTGCATAAAAATAATAATCTGTAAATCATTAAAATGAAAATAATATTGAATGAAATAATATAAATGCTTTATTTTTAATACTAAAGAAGGATAAAAATAAGAGGAAGTGAATAAGATTTGGCAAAGAAACACGATTTTGATGCAGCATGGAAATCAATTTTAGAGGCCTTTGAAGTAGAAATAGTAGAACTGCTTTTTCCAGAGATATTTAAAAATATAGCATGGGAATATGGGGCAGATTCTTTAGATAAAGAACTGCAGGAAATACAGAGAGAAATCTTTGATAAAGACAGCAGCGAAAAAGTAATATCAGATAAAATAATAAAGGTGAGGTTAAAGAATAATAAAAGTAAAATATTGTTTATACATGTGGAAGTACAAAGCTATAGCAGCGAAGGTGAAGTATTTGGCGAAAGAATGTTTAGATACTTTTATAGAATATGGGATAAGTTTAGATATAAATATGAAGATAAATCAGAAATAGTGGCAGCAGCCATATATACATATAAGGGAGAAAGAGGTAAAGATAAAAGGTACATATATAAATTGCCAGAAATACAAGAACAAATATTAATATATAATTTTAGGACAATAGATGTAGAAAATATAAGTTTAGAAAATATCAGTGAAAATAATCCACTAAAGTTAGTATTTAAAATGGCAAAGAGTTTATTAGAAACAAAGGCTAATGATGAAGAAATATATAGGGCAAAGATTAAATTAGCTAAAGAACTAAGAGAATATGAGAAAGTAAAAAACAATGAGCAAATAAAAGCATTAGTAGATTTTCTAGAATACTTATTTTTAATTGAAGATCCAGAACTTGAGAGAAAGTATGAGGAATATAAAAAGGAAATTGGAGGTGCATTTAAAATGAGTATAGATGAAATCAGAAGATTGCACTATAAGCAAGAAGGAAGAGAAGAGGGACTTGCAAAAGGAAGAGAAGAAGAAAGAGAACAATCCAGATTGAAGGATGTTGAAAGAGTTATAAAATTACTAAATAAAAAGTTTAAAAATGTAGATGAAGCTGTGATAGAAAAGATAAAATTATTAGACAGTGACAGACTAAATTCAATTATAGAAGACATATTTGACATAGAAACCATGCAAGATTTGGCAAAGTATGGAGTTTGATAAATACAACTTATCAGCTATAGGAGAAACTAAGGTATCTTTAAAGTTTTGAAAGTAAGCTTTAAAGGTGCTTTTTTATGTTGAATAAAAAATGGTTAGAGAATTTTTGCAAAAACTTAGGGTGTGATTCAAACTAAATCCCGGGTAGATTTTTTCCAACCTCTTTGAAGATGGAGGGTGCTTCAATACATTGATGTGTAATGGATTGAGGCACTTTTTTGTTGAGTTTATGAAAAAATGAAAAACGGTTGGAAAATTTTCAGCGGATGCCTTTATTATTAAGGACTTTAGGGTTATAATGAAAATAAAGAATGGCTATTTTACTGTGGTTGAACCTTAACATGGGATGTATTTAAATAGCTTGACTGTAAGAATATGTAAATATGATTCTAAAGGTTGAACCTTAACATGGGATGTATTTAAATATATTACGAGAACCCTGCTTCATTTAAGCAAGAGGTGTTGAACCTTAACATGGGATGTATTTAAATTTAAGTGGTTGGAGTATGTATGTTGATAGAAAAACTGTTGAACCTTAACATGGGATGTATTTAAATAATGTATCCAACTTTACACCTCCTTTCTGTAAAATAGGTTGAACCTTAACATGGGATGTATTTAAATGGATGGTTAGCTACTGCCCTTGCAATAACGGGAACTCGTTGAACCTTAACATGGGATGTATTTAAATTTCAATAGATAAGATTTTAAGATATCCTATAAGGGGATTTAAAATAAATAACAAGTCAAAATTAAATATGGAATAAAATATATATTTAGGTTTATATTTCAAAAAATCCATATAAAGTTTAATGATTTGAGCATAAACTACCCCTCCCAATAACGGGCTTCCAATCAAATTATTTACTTTTATTCCGTATATCACAATAACAGGCTGTCGTATGAATCAAGTGAGATAGTAACAAACCAGTCTTCTAAACCTTGTAGTCTATCAATTACTTTTTCATATTCCTTCATTACTTTTGGGGTAAGTTTTTTCCCTAACTCGTACACTTTTTCTACTGTTTTTACAATAGGATGTTTCTCATCCCAGGTCATCGTTTTTGCAAACTTTATAACTGTTTCTTCAGAATCTAATAAATCGCTATTCCAGTTTTGTTCAAGGGCAGCCCATACTCTTTCAATAGGATTATATTTGCTGTGATATGGTGGATAATAAACTAACTTTATTGTTACAGAATATTTGTTTGCAAATTCAACAATTCTTTTTATAAATTGAGTTCTATGACTTCTGTTTTCCGGTCCATTATCTGAATTAACAATAAGTGTTTTTATATTTGAAAAGCTGTCTTTATTGCTTAACCAAAAATCTTCTATAATATCTATGATAAAATCTGCTGTTGATTTTGTCCTTGTAAAGTACAACATTAAATCTTTAGTTTTAACATTTAATATCCCGAATGGAGTAATAGTTTTGCCTTTAAAATCATGGTTTAATGCTTTTCTTCCATTTCTACTTTTGCCATTCCTTGAATAGTTTCCTATTTTTACTGCAGCTTTTGCATCTATTGATATTCTTAAAACTGTATCATCATCCTTAGTTTCATTGTGAATTTCATGCAGCTTTTCAAAAATAGCATCTGTTTCAGGAATCTTTTTTAATGGTTTAACTTTTTGTACCCTTTTCATTTGATATCCCAATTCATTTATTTTATTATTTAGTGTTTGATTTGTTGGCAATTCTTCATCAGTGTAGTTCTTTGTTTGTATCAACTGATTTCGAACTTCTTTTGTTGTAAGCCTTGTATACAGCCTTGTTGAATCAAATTTAGGGTCTGTCTGGCTTTGAGAATCAATTATATCTTTTATATCATCTTTAATATTTGGTAAGTAAGCTTCTATTTTTTTACGTCCCCTGGCATTAAAAGCATCTTCACATCTTATTCCAGTCCTTAACTCATGTCTGCCCTTTCTTATTGTATCTCTGCTAACATTAAATTCTTTAGCAGCAAAAGTGCTGCCGCCATAACCGTATTCCTCAGATATAGCTGCGAGTATAATCCTCTTATCACAATTTTCCAACATTTCTATTCCTTTTTTAAAAAAATCCTTACTTTTTTTAATTAATTCATGTATCATAATAGTAGTCTCCTTTTATTTTTGTTGTTTTTTATTTTCCAAAACTAATTATAACAAAATCAAGGAGACTTTTTATATTGTTTTTTCTAAGACTGACTTGTTATATTTTTTATACTCCCTAACAAAGTTGAACCTTAACATGGGATGTATTTAAATGCCGATATACTTGCTCCTGGTTGTTTTACTATATTAGTTGAACCTTAACATGGGATGTATTTAAATTCTTCTGATTCTGCTAATCCTATAGTAAAAAAACTAGTTGAACCTTAACATGGGATGTATTTAAATTATATAGCTGCTTCCATAAATTGAGCTATAAATCTAGTTGAACCTTAACATGGGATGTATACTTTGGGACTTAAAAGAATTATTTAAAAATGCAAAAACGAAAGAAGAACAGGATTTTTATATAACACTATCTAACCTGGTGTTGCAAAAAGAACAAAAAAGAATAATAGGTGAGTAAAAATGGCTACATATACCATATTTGCTGGTGTTAATGGTGCTGGAAAGACATCGATATATAAATCCGTTTACTATGAAAAAAATAAAAATGAAGAAAGAATAAATACAGATGAAATGGTAGCAAGAATAGGTTCATGGAAAGATAATAATATTCAAATCAAATGTGCAAGGAAATGATTTATGATTATAATAGGCATAATTAAAAAGTAACTTCAAAATGAGGTATGATTTATAAAAAAAATACCATATGGTATATCCAACTTTGAAAGAATAATTAAAGATAACTACCTTTATGTAGATAAAACAAAATATATAGAAACTCTTGAAGATTATGGACCATATCAATTCTTTATAAGGCCAAGAAGATTTGGAAAAAGTCTTTTTATATCAACTCTTGAAAATTACTATGATATTGCCAAAGAAAATAAATTTCACAGTATGTTTAATGAACTTTACATAGGCAAAAATCCTACTGTTTACAAAAATAAATATTTGATATGGAAAATAAGTTTTGCAGGAATTGATTCTGGTAATGGAGTTAAAAAACTGAGAGAGCTTTGATTATAAAGTAATATCAGCTGCAAAGGAAATGCTTCAAAAATATAAAGATTTATTGGGTACTAAAAAAATCGATGAAAATTTGTCCTCTGAAATGACAGTTGAATATATAAGACGAATTACAAAATTAAGTGGATATGGTGTGTTTATACTTATAGATGAGTATGATAATTTTGCTAATGAACTTATAACAGATGGAAAAAAATCAACCTATGAGACTATATTGCATGAAGAAGGTTTTGTAAAATCATTTTATAAGGCTATAAAGGATGGTACAAATGATAACTTTGAGAGAATATTTATAACCGGAGTTAGTCTGATAATGCTGGATCATCTAACAAGTGGATTCAATATAACTGAAAATTTAACTACGGAAGAGAACCTAAATTCAGTTTTTGGATTTACTAAAAATGAATTATGTTATATATTTGACGAATTAAATATAGGCGAAAATGAGAGAAAAAAATTAATCGAGGATATGACCTTTTACTATAATGGATATAAATTTAATAAAGAAGGCGAATCTGTATTTAATCCTGATATGGCGATGTATTTTTTAACAAATTATTTGAAATATAAAAAGTATCCCGATAATATGATAGATTTAAATATTAAGACCGATTATGGGAAGATAAATACGCTTGTAGCAAATTTTAAAGATACATCTATTTTAGATGAAATAATAAATGCTGGACAGACAAAGACAAAACTTGTAGAAAAATTTGATATCTCATCAATGTATGATAACATTGAGAATTTTAAATCGTTGTTGTTTTATCTTGGAATGCTTACAATAAAAGGAGCTGAGGCTAATAATACAATACTTGGTATTCCAAACTATGTTATAAAAAGTATATATTGGGAGAAATTTTATAATAGAATTAATAATGATGTAAGTATTAATAGTTCTAGAATATCTGATAGTATATTACAAATGCGCTCTAGAGGCCAAATATCTTATTTTATAAATGAATTTAAAGATTTATTAACTAATCTATCAAATAGGGATCTTATGGGGTTTGATGAGAAATATGTTAAGATGATACTTTTAACGCTATTTGTAGTAGATGGAACGTATTTGATAAATAGTGAGCTTGAAAACAATAATGGGTATTCAGATATATATTTAAAGACGAAGTTACAATATAAGGAATATACTTGCTTTGAGTGGCTGATTTAGCTTAAATGTGTTTTAGTTGTTGTAATAGGTAAAAATCAGGTTGAAATGGCTGCTTTATAAAATTAGAAATTGATACTCCAATTTTTCCAACTTCTTTGAAGGTAAAATGTGCTTCAATGCATTGATATGTAATGGATTGAGGCACTTTTTTTGCTAAGTTTATGAAAATTGAAAAACGGTTGGAAAATTTTCAGCGGATGCCTTTATTAATGAGGACTTTAGGGTTATAATGAAAATAAGGAATGGCTATTTTACTGTGGTTGAACCTTAACATGAGATGTATTTAAATTCATCTAATTTGTTTCTTTTTATTTTACAAGGTATAGTTGAACCTTAACATGAGATGTATTTAAATTAAAATACTATTAAAGCAATACTTTTATAAACTAATGTTGAACCTTAACATGAGATGTATTTAAATGAGTTAAAAAAGCTTCAGATGGTACAAGTTATAGTGGTTGAACCTTAACATGAGATGTATTTAAATAAAAAAAGGTTCTAATCATCCTTTAATTGATACGGGGTTGAACCTTAACATGAGATGTATTTAAATTATACATTCTTTCTTTCTTGCATTGTTCTTTTAAACGTTGAACCTTAACATGAGATGTATTTAAATCCAATCAATTTACACGCCTCCTTAAAATTCATTTCCGTTGAACCTTAACATGAGATGTATTTAAATAATTTATTCTGTAACCAATTAATTAAATTTTGTCTTGTTGAACCTTAACATGAGATGTATTTAAATAGATTAAAAGTAGCATCACAATCTAGTTGCTTACCAGTTGAATCTCAACATGAGATGTATTTAAATAAAGTAATGGAAAAGGTACTTTTTTATTTGAAATAAAAAAATGGCTAGAGAATTTTGACAAAAACTTAAGGATTGCTGGTAAAAATGCCAGTGGTAATTTTAATGTAAAAGTTAGTTTAACTGCAAATATGTATATTTCCTATAGAGATTTTATGTAATAAAAGAGTACATCTAGTAATATTATCTTATTTTTTATTTTTAGTACTAATTGTTAATATTATTACAATTAAACAATTCTAATAATATTAGACCATATAATGTTAATTACTTTTCAACCAACATCTAAGGCAAAAGTGTTTTAAACTGTTGAAATATAACAGTTTAAAGCACTTCTTTTATTGAGATTGACAATTAAGTGACATTAATTTTTAAAAGTAAAGTTTAATGTCATTTTTTAATATTTAGAAAATATAATAAAGAAATTTGCCATAAATATCTTTTTATGCTGTAATTATCAATCGAAATAAATGTAAATTATGGTATAATATATATAAATAATTACTTTAGTTACAATTTATTTTTAATAAAGTAGATAAAGAGGTTGAATGAATTGTGTAAAACATTAAGATTTGAAATTGTGTCAGGTGTAAATGAAGGATATTTTCATGATAATAAATATAGTTCTGTAGTAAATTTTACAGCAAGTTTATGGCAAAAAATTGCTCGAAAAGAATTTGAAACGAGTGGTGTATATATATCAGCAGTAATTAAAAGTAGTAAGACAGTATATCATGAAGCATGGGGATGTCCTAAAGGCGGAGAAGAAACTGTAGTAATTACAGGAGTAGCTAATAAAGAATTTGTTGATAATATTGATAAGTGGAAAAATACCGTAATAAAACTGGCAAAACAACTAAAAAAGGAGTTCAAGCAATCAACCCTGACATGTGAATTTTTAGAGACAGAATTACATTACTTTAAATAGGAATATAAAAACTTACATAAGACTAGGGATGTGTTGGTATGGATGATAAAAATGAGATAATAAGTTCTCATATTTTTGTATTTCCTTTTAGATGGGATTA
>ENA-UOOE01001162-UOOE01001162.1-fermentation-metagenome-genome-assembly--contig:-NODE-1162-length-23015-cov-27.648519_pt1 | contig 23015 bp, 16 predicted proteins | sample MGYA00245776_ERZ724021 | MGnify/ENA primary metagenome ERZ724021 (study PRJEB28704, sample SAMN03018321) | fermentation metagenome | biome: anthropogenic terrestrial biome; feature: soil... | reverse complement strand
ATTCCCACTCGATTGTGGCCGGGGGCTTGCTGGTAATATCATATACCACGCGGTTGACATGCCGGACTTCATTGATAATCCGGTCGGAAACACGCGCAAGGACATCGGCTGGAATCCGAGCCCAGTCCGCCGTCATAAAATCAGACGTTGTAACGCCGCGCAGGGCAACCGTGTAATCATAGGTGCGGTCGTCACCCATGACTCCCACACTCCTTATGTTCGTCAGCACAGCAAAATACTGGCTGATTTTTCGGCGGAGCCCCGCTTTGCTAATTTCATCCCGGAAAATGGCATCGGCGTCTTTCAGAATGTTCAGCTTTTCCAACGTGATGTCGCCGATTATGCGGATAGCCAACCCGGGACCGGGAAACGGCTGACGCCAGACAAGGTTTTCAGGAATTCCAAGCTGGGTACCCACTTTTCGGACCTCATCTTTAAATAGATCCCGCAGAGGCTCTACCAGGCCGGTAAAACCAATATCTTTGGGCAGCCCTCCAACATTGTGGTGACTCTTGATGACAGCCGCGTCGCCTTTGCCGCTCTCAATCACATCCGGGTAAATGGTTCCCTGGCACAGGTAATCCACTTTTCCGATTTTACGGGCTTCCTCCTCGAACACCCGGATAAATTCTTCTCCGATAATTTTCCGTTTGCGCTCCGGGTCGGTCACACCTGCCAGCTTGGACAGAAACCGTTCCTGTGCGTTGACCCGTACCAAATTGATATCAAACTGCTTCCGGAAAACATTTTCCACCTCGTCGCCTTCGTCTTTCCGCAGCAAGCCGTGATCCACAAAAATACACGTCAGGTTTTTCCCGACCGCTCGGTGAACCAGCACAGCTGCCACCGAGGAATCGACCCCGCCGGAAAGGGCACAGATCACTTTTTTATCTCCGACTGTTTCCCTGATATGGCTGACTGCGGAATTGATGAAGGATTCCATCTTCCAGCTGCCGGAACAGCCGCAGACCCGGTACAGAAAGTTCTTAAGGATTTCATTGCCCAGAAGAGTATGCTCCACCTCTGGGTGAAACTGCGTGGCATACAGGCGTTTTTCCGGATTCTCCATGGCTGCGCAGGGACAGCTGCCGCTTTCCGCTGTGATCTGGAACCCGTCAGGGACATGAGCAATTGACACGGTATGGCTCATCCAGCAGACAGACTGTTGTTTGAGACCTTGGAAAAGCTCCGAATCCGTATGGAAACAGACTTCCGTCTTGCCGTATTCCCGGGCTTTGGCGCTCTTTACCGTCCCCCCGAGTTCGTAAGCCATCAGCTGGGCTCCATAGCAGATCCCAAGAATCGGAATGCCCAGCTGGAAAACTCCCGGATCACATTTGGGTGCATTTTCGTCGGTTACCGTCTCCGGGCCGCCGGAAAACACAATTCCACGGTACCCGGACGCAGCGACTTGTGCGGCCGGGGTGCGGCAGGATTTTATTTCGCAAAAAACATGCAGATCCCGTATTCTTCGAGCTATCAGCTGGCTGTACTGGCCTCCAAAATCAAGGACAAGGATGGATTCATTGTTTTTCATACGGTTTCCTCTCATTCCACAGTAACAGATTTTGCAAGATTGCGCGGCTTATCAATATCACAGCCCTTCAGGGAAGCAACATAATACGCAAATGCTTGCAGGGGAAGAACGGCCAGCGACGGAAGCATCATCTCACAGGTCCGAGGAATATAAATCGCGCAGTCCGTTTCTTTTTCGATCTGCTGGTTGTCTTCAGTCGTTACACCGAGAACAACAGCTCCCCTTGCCTTTACTTCTTTCACATTTCCCATCATTTTTTCAAACAGTTTCTGCTGCGTTGCAAGGGCAACAACCAGCGTGCCTTCTTCAATCAGTGAAATGGTTCCATGCTTCAGTTCACCGGCAGCGTATGCTTCCGAATGAATATACGAAATTTCCTTCAGTTTCAGCGAGCCTTCCAGCGACATGGCATAGTCCAGATTACGGCCTATAAAGAAAATATCATTTGACCGATAAAACCGCCTGGCAAGCTGCCGGACATGATCCCGGCCGGACAGCGTTTTTTCAATTTTATCCGGAAGAGCTTCCAGTTCAGAAATATAATGCCGATATTCTTCTGGTTTCATGGTGCCGATTTTATCCGCAATGTAAATCGCCAGCAGATAAATAACCGCCAGCTGTGTACTGTAAGCCTTCGTGGTAGCGACGGCAATCTCAGGGCCCGCCCATGTATAAATTACATCATCCGATTCGTTGGCGATCGAGCTGCCTACAACGTTTACAATAGACAAAGTCCGCGCGCCAAGACGTTTTGCCTCCCGCAATGCTGCCAGGGTGTCTGCCGTTTCGCCCGACTGACTGATAATAATGACGAGCACCCGGTTATCAACAACAGGAGCCCGGTATCGGAACTCGGAAGCAACATCCACCTCAACCGGAATCCGCGTATACCGCTCCAGAATATATTTTGCCACGACCCCCACATGATAGGCCGAACCACAGGCAACGATAAAAATTCGGCTCAAGTTCCGGAGCTGCTCCTCTGTCAGCTGGATATCGTCCAGAACGATCCGCCCGTTTTTGATCCGAGGCGAAATGGTGTCACGGACGGCTTTCGGCTGCTCCATGATTTCCTTAGCCATAAAATGATCGTAACCGCCCTTTTCGGCAGCGGAAACATCCCAGTCAATATGGCACGGCGTTTTCGATACAAATACTTTTTTAGGATTATAAACGGTAACACCTGTTTTTTCAACGACTGCAATCTCATTTTCTTTCAGGCGGTAAATATCACGCGTCTTCCCCAAAATAGCAGGTATATCCGAAGCAATAAAATTTTCACCCGTCCCAAGGCCTACGATCAGCGGGCTGTCCTTTCGAATACCGATAATTCGATCCGGCTGATCCCGGCACAGAATACCAAGCGCGTACGATCCCTCAATCTTGCCGATTGTCCTGACAACGGCGTCGAGCAAATCCCCTTCATAAAAATAGTCTAAAAGCTGCGCAATCACTTCCGTATCCGTTTCGGACACGAATGAATATCCCTTCTGAATCAGAGAATTTTTCAGGGACAGATAATTTTCGATGATGCCGTTGTGAACAACGGCAAATCTTCCGGACGAACTCAGGTGAGGATGCGCGTTGACATCCGAAGGTTTCCCGTGCGTTGCCCACCGTGTATGGCCGATTCCAACCGTTCCGGCAAGATCAGCGCCGTTATGAATTTTATCTTCCAGTACTTTCAGCCTGCCTTTTGTTTTGACAACCTGAATGGATGTTCCGTCATATACTGCCACACCTGCGGAATCATATCCGCGGTACTCCAGCTTCTCCAGCCCTTTCAACAGAATAGGAGCCGCCTGATCATTCCCGACATACCCAACAATACCGCACATTAAAATGCACCTCTTTCAGCAAAAGAATCTATAAAAAGCAACAGGCGCCGACACTAATGCCGGCGCTTCTTTGCTCCCATTCCAGTTTACCGATAGATAATATCTTCCCGCGAAGGCCCATTGGAAACGATCCGGATGGGGACGCCGATCCCCTTTTCCACAAACTCGACATACCGTTTGGCGTTTTCCGGCAAATCCTCATACTTTCGGATTCCCCGGATATCGCACTTCCATCCCGGAAGTTTCTGGTACACCGGCTTGCACCGTTTCAGCTCTACGGTAGTCGGGAAAGAATCAATCTGCTTCCCGTCCAGCTCATAAGCTACACAGACCGGAATCTCATCCAGATAGCCGAGGGCGTCCAAAACGGTCAGCGCAGCGCAGGTTGCACCCTGCACACGGCAGCCGTACCGAGAAGCGACAAGGTCAAGCCAGCCCATCCGGCGCGGACGGCCCGTTGTGGCGCCGAATTCGCCGCCGTCGCCGCCCCTGCGGCGGAGTTCGTCGGCTTCTTTCCCGAAAATCTCACTGACAAACTCCCCTGCGCCCACAGCGCTGGAGTAAGCTTTTACTACGGCAATAATATTTTTAATCTCATAGGGAGGAATCCCTGTGCTGACTGCACCGTACGCTGCTAGAGTATTCGAAGATGTCACCATGGGGTAAATTCCAAAATCCGGGTCTTTCAACGCCCCCAGCTGACCTTCCAGAAGGATATTTTTGCCTTCTTTGACCGCACTGGATAGATACTCGTAGGTATCCGCGACATACGGAGCCAACATCTCTTTGTACTCCATCAATTTCTGATAAATCTGGTCTGCGGAAAGTTTCGGCTGATGATACAAATGTTCATACAGAACATTTTTCAGGGTAACAACACGGTCGATCTTTTCGCGCAGATAGTCTTCGTCAGCAAACAGCTCACTGACCTGAAAACCGATCTTGGCGAATTTATCAGAATAGAACGGTGCAATGCCGGACCGCGTAGAGCCAAACGAATGCGAGGAAAGCCGGGCTTCCTCATAGGAATCCAGCTGAACATGATACGGCATTAAGATCTGCGTCCGGTTGGAAACCATGAGCTTCGGCTTCGGGACACCGCGCTCCAGCAGGCCGTTCAGTTCCTGGATAAATTTTTCAGGATTCAGCGCAACCCCGTTGCTGATAATATTGGTGATATGGCTGTGAAAAACACCGGACGGGAGCTGATGCAGGGCAAATTTCCCATATTCATTGACAATGGTGTGACCCGCATTGTATCCGCCCTGAAAACGTACGACTATATCGGATTTGGCAGCTTCAACATCGGTAATTTTTCCTTTGCCTTCGTCGCCCCAGTCCGCTCCAACAATAGCTGTTATCATGATTATAATCACTCCGCTGTGCCGCTATCGAACCTGCAAAACCGCCCTTGCGGCAAAATTAGGCGATTTTGAACAACCGTTTAATCATAACATAAATAAAGCCGAAACACAAATTAAAATAAAACCTGTCAAAAAAATCAGACACTGATATTTTCTTTCTCGTCCGCAACATCACGGTACCGGCAAAGGACAGGCCTGACTTCTCCATCCAAAAATTCATCTGTCTGTTGTGGGGCCCGCCCTACAAAGTTTTCCGGCCGGACAATGCGGTTCAGTTCTTCGCGCGTTACGCCGAATGCGGAATCCGAGGCAATACGATCCAGAAGGTCATTTTTGCCGCCTTCCTCTTTCACGACACGGGCCGCCGCCATAGAATGAACACGGATGCGCTCATGAAGTTTCTGGCGGTCGCCCCCGCGCTTGACCGCATCCATCAAAATATTCTCCGTTGCCATAAACGGCAGTTCGCTTTCCAGGTGGCTGCGGATCACTTTGGGGTACACCACCAGTCCATCCGCCACGTTGCCGTACAAGTTCAGGATCCCGTCCACAGCAAGGAACGCCTCCGGGATGCTGATGCGCTTGTTGGCCGAATCGTCAAGAGTGCGCTCAAACCACTGTGTTGCAGCGGTGATGCATGGATTCAGGCTGTCTACAATCACATACCGTGCAAGAGATGCTATGCGCTCGCTGCGCATGGGGTTGCGCTTGTATGCCATGGCAGACGAACCGATCTGGTTCTTCTCGAACGGCTCCTCCACTTCCTTCAGGTGCTGAAGAAGGCGGATATCGTTGGAAAATTTCGCCGCACTCTGTGCAACACCGCTCAGCACGGCCAGCACGCGGCTGTCCAGCTTGCGGGAATACGTCTGACCGGAAACAGCGTAGCATGCCTGAAAGCCCATCTTTTCCGCAATAATCCCGTCCAGGCGGCGGACCTTCTCCTGGTCGCCGTCAAACAGCTCGAGAAAGCTGGCCTGCGTGCCCGTTGTACCCTTGGAGCCGAGCAGTTTCATGCCGGAAAGAACATATTCCACATCTTCGAGATCCATCAGCAGATCCTGGATCCAGAGAGTGGACCGCTTCCCGACGGTCGTCGGCTGGGCCGGCTGAAAATGGGTGTAGGCAAGGGTGGGAAGATCTTTATATTTTTCGGCAAACCGGGAAAGGATGCGCACGGTGCCGACGATCTTGTCACGGACAAGCTGGAGCGCCTCCCGCATCAGGATAATATCCGTGTTATCACCGACATAGCAGGAAGTTGCGCCCAGATGGATAATCGGCTCCGCTTTCGGGCACTGGACCCCAAAGGCATAAACATGCGACATTACGTCATGCCGCACAACCTTTTCACGCGCTTCGGCCACATCGTAATTGATATCATCCTGATGGGCTTTCATCTCGTCGATCTGTTCCTGCGTAATTGCAAGCCCCAGTTCCTTTTCTGCTTCCGCAAGCGCAATCCAAAGCCGGCGCCAGGTGCGGAATTTTTTGTCCGGCGAAAAAACATGCTTCATTTTTTCGCCGGCATAGCGGGAGGAAAGCGGGGATTCATAGCTGTTCTTCAATTCCATGCCTCCGTTGGTTTACAGCCGTTTAATCGGCGTACAGTATTCATAGTCTTTCTGCGCAACCAGATAATCGGGGATCTCAGCCGGATAGTGTCCGGAAAAGCAGGCGTCACAGTAGCCTCCGCATTGCCCTCCGAGCATTTTCGGCAGGTTTTCCAGCCGCAGGAAATCAATGGAATCAGCATAGCTCATTTCTCCGATCTCCTCAACACTGTGATGGCAGGCAATCAGTTCATCTTTCGACGGGATATCCGTTCCGAAATAACAGGGCCACAGGAACGGCGGCGAACTGATACGCAGGTGAACTTCCTTTGCGCCGCACTCCTTCAGCATGGAAACGATGCGGGCACTTGTGGTTCCGCGGACAATGGAATCGTCCAGCATGATAACGCGCTTACCGCGCACGGCGGTAGAAAGCGCGTTCAGTTTGATGCGGACGCTGCGTTCGCGTTCCGACTGATTCGGCTTGATGAACGTGCGGCCGATATAGGAATTCTTGACGATCCCTTTCTGGTAGGGGATGCCCGATTCTTCACTATAGCCGATGGCGGCGTCAATGCCGGATTCCGGCACGCCGATCACCATATCGGCCTCCATGGGTTTCTGGCGCGCAAGAAGGCGGCCGGCCTCTTTACGCGCCTCATACACGCTGATCCCGTCGATCGTGCTGTCCGTGCGTGCAAAATAGATATATTCAAAGATGCAGAGAGATTTCTTCACGGAAACCGGGTCGTAAATGTTGCGCAGGCCGTTTTTGTCGGCAATTACAATCTCTCCCGGGCGAACGTCGCGGACAAATTCCGCGCCGCAGGCGTCCAGCGCGCAGGTCTCCGAAGCGAAAACCCAGCAATTGCCGACTTTGCCGATGCACAGCGGACGGAACCCGTGCGGGTCGCGGAACGCAATCAGCTTCTGGGGACTCATGACGACCATGGAATATGCCCCTTGGATCTTCGGCATCACACGGTGAATGGCCTCTTCAATAGACGGGGCATTCACGCGCTCGCGGGCAATCATGTAGGCGACGACTTCGGTGTCGATTGTCGTCTGGAAAATGCAGCCCTGCCGGGCCAGCTTCTGGTGAAGTTCATAGGCGTTAGTCAGGTTGCCGTTGTGTGCAATTGCCAATGTGCCCTTCACATAGCGCATAACCAGCGGCTGGGCGTTTTCGCGGACACTGGCACCGGCAGTGGAATACCGCACGTGCCCCACCGCCATCTGCCCGATCAGACGATCCAGCGTTTCATGGCTGAACACCTCGGAAACAAGGCCCATGTCTTTGGAGCAGGAAATAACACCGCGGTCGTTCACAGCAATTCCACAGCTTTCCTGCCCACGATGCTGGAGGGCCAGCAGTCCGTTGTAGGCGGCATACGCAGGATTTACGGAGCCGTCGGAATAAATCCCGAAGACACCGCATTCCTCGTGAAGATGCCCTTCCTTTGCTCCGGAGACTCCCCGGCTGTGCATCCGTTCTCTTTTCATTACAGGCCGATCCTCTTCATAACTTCTTGATAGGCTTCCTCAACTCCGCCAAGGTCACGGCGGAAACGATCCTTATCCAGCTTTTCATGGGTATGGACATCCCAGAACCGACAGGTGTCCGGTGAGATTTCGTCCGCTAAAATGATTTTTCCGTGATAGCGGCCGAATTCCAGCTTAAAATCAATCAGCTCAATATTGGCTGAGAGGAAAAACTCGCACAGGATTTTGTTGATCTTCATAGCCATCTCGGAAATCTGGTCAATTTCTTCTTTTGTGGCAAATCCGGCTGCCAGAATGTGGGTTTCATTGACCATAGGGTCACCCAGCTCGTCACTCTTATAGCAGAATTCCAGCACCGGGCACTTCAAGGCCGCGCCTTCTTCCATACCGAGGCGCTTTGCAAGGCTGCCGGCAGCCTTATTGCGGACAATAACCTCCAGCGGGACGATCTGCACTTTTTTAACCAGTGTCTCGCGGTCGCTCAGCTGTTTGACAAAATGGGTAGGAATACCCTTTTTCTCCAGGAGCTGGAACAGGTAATTGGACATTTTGTTGTTGACAACACCCTTGCCGGTGATTGTCCCCTTCTTCAGTCCATTGAATGCTGTGGCGTCGTCCTTATAATCGACAATACAGAAATCGCTGTCATCCGTGGCAAAAACTTTTTTTGCCTTGCCTTCATAAAGCTGTTCTTTCTTTTGCACTGTTTTTTCCCTCCGGTTTGATTCTGTTTCTCTTTTTATATTTTTATCCGGGCAAAAGGTGCCCGGCCGGGAATCAGATAAAATTCAGGAATGAGGACACTTTGGTGATATCAACAACGGAAAGCTGGGTGGTCTGCACATGGCGCGCACAGGTGAGAAAAGCGTTCGCGGTATCCAGTGAGGTAAGACAGGGGATGCCGGCTTCCACGGCGTTGCGGCGGATTTTATAGCCGTCACGGTGATGGGCAACGCCCTTGGACGGTGTGTTGATAACCAGATGAATTTTTCCGGAAATGATGTGGTCGAGAATATCCGGCTTTCCGGCGCCAATTTTGTGCAGCCGGATAGTGGGAATCCCGTGGTCGTTGAGGAAACCCGACGTTCCGGCCGTGGCAAAAATCGTCCAGCCGAGATCGTAAAGCCCCTGCGCAATCGGCAGGACTTCTTCTTTGTCGCTGTCCTTCACCGTAATAATCACGTTTCCTTTGTCGATTTTATGCACGCCCGCTCCATAAAATGCCTTGATGAGCGCTTCGTCGTAGGTCCTGGCGACGCCCAACACTTCACCGGTGGACTTCATTTCCGGCCCGAGATTCACATCCTGGCCGTACAGTTTTTCAAACGAAAAAACGGGCATTTTAACGGCTACTAAATTCCGTTCGCTCTGAAGGCCGTAATGATATCCCATTTCCGGCAGGGTTCTTCCAAAGAAAGTGCCCACGGCCAGCGGAACGATCGGGATGCCTGTCACCTTGCTGATGTAAGGCACCGTCCGGGAAGAACGCGGATTGGCTTCGATCACATAGACCTGATGATCCTTCACGATATACTGCACATTCAGGAGGCCGACAACTTTGAGAGCCTTTGCCAGACGGCGCGTGAATTCGACGATCCGGTTCTGCATATCCTTTTCCACACCGATCGCCGGATAGACCGAGATGCTGTCGCCCGAATGGATGCCCGCGCGCTCGATGTGCTGCATGATACCCGGGATCATGGTGTCGGTCCCGTCACAAACGGCATCCACCTCAACCTCGGTTCCCATAATGTACTTGTCAATCAGAATAGGGTGTTCCTGCGCAACGCGGTTGATAATTCCGATCTGCTCAATAATGTCCTGGTCTGAATAGGCGATCTGCATTCCCTGCCCGCCCAGCACATAAGACGGGCGAACCAGAACCGGATACCCAAGATCATGCGCGGCTTTGATGGCTTCGTCACAGGTAAATACCGTGCGGCCGGCGGCACGCGGAATTCCGCACTGGCTGAGGATTTCGTCAAACCGCTCGCGGTCTTCGGCGGCGTCAATGCTGTCGTAGGAACTGCCGAGAAGCGGGACGCCCATCTTTTCAATGTCTCCGGCCAGCTTAATAGCCGTCTGCCCGCCAAACTGCACTACGGCGCCGTCGGGCTTTTCCAACTGGACAATATGCCGCACGTCTTCTTCGGTGAGGGGTTCAAAGTACAGCTTGTCTGCCACGTCGAAATCCGTGCTGACGGTTTCAGGGTTGTTGTTGACGATAATGGTTTCATACCCCAGCTCTTTCAAAGCCCAGACGCTGTGGACAGAGCAGAAATCAAACTCGATCCCCTGCCCGATCCGGATCGGCCCGGAACCGATAACCAGCACTTTTTTTCGGTCAGACTTCGGCTGCGACTCGTTCTGATCGGCGCCGTAGGTAGAATAGTAATACGGCGTTGCGGCCTCAAACTCCGCAGCACAGGTATCCACCATCTTATACACGGGATGGATAGCCCATCTGTCCTCCAGCGAACGGATTTCCTCCACGCTGATCCCAGAGAGGCTGGAAATGGTCTTATCGAGGAATTCCATTTCCTTAGCCTTCCGGAGAAGGGGCTCATCCAGAGGACCTTTTGCAATTGTTTTTTCCATCTCGATAATATTTTGGAATTTCTGCAGGAACCACAGGTCGATTTTTGTAATATCGTGAATCTTTTCTTTGGAAACACCGCGGCGCAGAGCCTCCGAAACCACCCAGAGCCGGCGGTCATCCACCACGTGCAGCCGTTTTTCCAGGTCGGCGTCGGAAAGTTCCGAAAGCGTGCTGTCTATCAGGCTGTACGTATTCTGCTCCAGGCAGCGGACAGCCTTCATCAGCGCTGCCTCAAACGTGGGGGCAATGCCCATCACTTCGCCCGTCGCCTTCATCTGCGTGCCGAGGATGCGGCGCGCGTGGATGAATTTATCAAACGGCCAGCGCGGGATTTTGACAACGCAGTAATCCAGCGTAGGCTCAAAACAGGCGTAAGTCTTTTTCGTGATGGCATTCGGGATTTCGTCCAGCGTATAGCCGAGCGCGATCTTGGAGGCTACTTTGGCAATCGGGTAACCCGTTGCCTTGGAAGCCAGCGCAGACGAGCGGCTGACACGCGGGTTGACCTCGATCACAACGTACTCGAAGCTGTCCGGGTTCAAGGCAAGCTGCACGTTGCACCCGCCTTCGACCTTCAGCTCCTGGATGATATTCAGGGAAGCGCTGCGCAGCATCTGAAGCTCTTTGTCCCCCAGCGTCTGGCACGGCGCCACCACAATGGAATCTCCCGTATGGACACCCACAGGATCGATATTTTCCATATTGCAGACGGTGATGCAGTTTCCGTTGTGGTCGCGCATCACCTCGTACTCGATTTCCTTCCAGCCGGCAATGCTGCGCTCAATCAGTACCTGATGCACGCGGCTGCGGTGCAGTCCGACGGCTGCAATATCCCGAAGTTCCTCTTCGTTGTTGGCAAAGCCGCCGCCGCTTCCGCCGAGCGTATATGCCGGGCGCACGACAACCGGATATCCAATGGTCTTTGCCGCTTTAACACAGTCTTCTAGGTTTTCTGCGATCACGCTGCGGGCAACCGGCTCGCCGATCCGTTCCATGGCTTCTTTGAACAGCTCGCGGTCTTCCGCCATCCGGATGGTGTCGGCGCTGGTGCCGATCATCTCCACATGGTTTTCCTTTAGAAACCCGGACTCCTCCAGTTCCACCGCAAGATTCAGGGCGTTCTGCCCACCCAGGGTGGGAAGGATGCTGTCCGGGTGTTCCTTTAAAATCACTTTCTTGACGGTTTCAACGGTCAGCGGTTCAATATAGACCTTGTCCGCGATTTGGCGGTCGGTCATAATGGTAGCCGGGTTAGAGTTGATCAGGATGACCTCGATCCCCTCTTCGCGCAGCGCGCGGCAGGCCTGCGTGCCCGCATAGTCAAACTCGGCGGCCTGCCCGATAATGATCGGGCCGGAACCAATGATGATAACTTTTTTAATGTCGCTCCGTTTGCTCACAGCCGGTCCCCTCCCATCAGGCTGATAAATCTGTCGAACAGAAAGCCGGTGTCCAGCGGCCCGGGCGAGGCTTCCGGATGGAACTGCACCGAGAAGACACGTCCGTTTTTATAATTCAGCCCTTCAATGCTCCTGTCGTTCATGCTGACGAAACTGACGTCCGCTACGGAAGGATCAACGGTCTTTCTGTCCACCACATAACCGTGGTTCTGAGACGTGATATAGACACGGTTCTTTGCCAGCTCTTTGACCGGATGGTTAATTCCGCGGTGGCCGTATTTCAGCTTGTACGTGTCAAACCCCTGCGCCAGGGCCATCAACTGATGGCCGAGACAGATGGCAAACGTAGGCACTCCGCTTGCATAGACACGCTTCAGCTCTGTGATCTCCTTTTGGCAGTCTTTCGGATCGCCGGGGCCGTTTGTCAGCATGACACCGTCCGGCGAAAAGGACATCAGATCCTCCAGCGTGGCATCGTGCGGAAAACGTTTGACCGTACAGCCGCGGGAAACCAGGGAACGGATAATATTGTTCTTTGCGCCGTAATCAACCAGTGAAACTTTTACAGGGCCGTCGCCGTAAACGCGGGGTCCCCGGCAGCTGACCAGCGGAACGGCCGGCTCCATGCGGAAGCCCGCAATCTTCTTTTTCATGGCATCCCGGTCAACGGAATCCCCATAGGCAACCATTCCGCGCATTGTCCCATTCTCGCGCAAAACCCGGGTGACGGCGCGGGTATCCACACCTGCCATCCCGGGAATATGGTTGTCCTTTAAAAATGTATTGAGATCAACATCGCTGCGGAAATTGCTTGGAATTTCCGAAATGCGGTGGACAATGTAAGCCGAAAGCCAGGGGCGGACGGATTCCACGTCGTCGTAGCAAACGCCGTAATTGCCGATAAGCGGGCAGGTCATGACAACGCCCTGCCCCGCATAGGAAGGATCCGTCAGCAGCTCGGTATAGCCGCACATTGCACTGTTAAACACTACTTCGCAGAGGGTGTCGTGTTCGTCGCCGAACCCCGTCCCTTCAAAGCACATGCCGTTTTCCAGCATCAGGAATGCTTTCATGAATTCACCAACCATCCTATCCTATTCAAACAGCCTGCGGAAGCACCCGATCACTCCGCAAACGCTTTGCCGATACGTTCCACTGCCTTCTGGGTATTCTCCCGGGTGTTGAAAGAAGTCAGGCGGAAATAGCCTTCCCCGCAAGGGCCAAAACCCGAGCCGGGCGTTCCCACAACCGCCGCCCTCTCGAGCAGCCGGTCGAAGAATTGCCAGGAGGTGAAGCCATCCGGAACTTTCATCCAGACATACGGGGAATTAACACCGCCGTACACTTCAAACCCTGCTTTGGAAAGTCCTTCACGGATTATTTGGGCATTAGCCTGATAATAGGCAATATTTTTCTGCACGCCGCGCCAGCCATCTTCCGAGTAAACCGCTTCTGCTCCGCGCTGCACAAGATAGGAAACACCGTTCATCTTGGTGGACTGGCGCCGTTTCCAAAGCCCGTTGAGAGACACGCCGCCGAAAACGAGCTCTTTTGGAATCACCGTAAACGCGCACCGCACCCCGGTAAACCCGGCGGTCTTTGAAAAGCTGCGGAATTCAATCGCACATTTTTTAGCTCCGGGGATTTCGTAAATACTGTGAGGCATGTCCGGATCGGTAATAAAAGCCTCATATGCGGCATCGTAGAAAATAACCGACTGGTTCTCCAGCGCATAATCCACCCATTTTTTCAGATCCGCGCGCCCGATCCCCATTCCTGTGGGGTTGTTGGGAAAACAAAGATAAATCATATCCGCATGGCAGCGGGGAATTTCGGGAAGAAAGCGATTTTCTTTCAAACAGGGCATGTAGACGATTTTGCTGTACCCTTTTCCCTCAATATAATCGCCTGCACGGCCGGCCATCACGTTGGAATCACAGTAGACCGGATAGACCGGATCACAGACGGCAACGGTGTTGTCTACGGCGAAGATCTCACCGATACTGGACGTGTCGCTTTTTGCGCCGTCACTGACAAAAATCTCGTCGGGCTGAATATCAACGCCGCGGCTTCGGAAATCGTGCTCGCTGATGGCTTCCCGCAGAAACGGATACCCGGCTTCCGGCCCGTACCCGCGGAACGTCTCCTGCCTGCTCATTTCCTCCGCGGCTTTAACCATGGCGTCTACCACTGCGGCGGGCAGCGGCCGTGTCACATCACCGATCCCAAGCCGCAGGATCTCCGCTTCCGGATAAAGCCCGGCAAATTTTTTGACCCGGTTATCGATCTCGACAAAGAGGTAATTTGCCGGGAGTTTTGCAAAGTTCTCATTAATTTTCAGCAAATTTTGCACATTCCCTTCCTCAGTGATTCAAAATTACCGGTTCTGAGCCCTTATTATATCAGATTTCGACGGTTCCGTCAAAGACAAATTCCGCTGGACCGCGCATAAAAACGTGCCCCGATTTTTCGTCCCAGCGGATTTGCAGGCTGCCGCCTTTCAGATGGACAGTCAGGCTGCGGCCGGTTTTTCCGTTCAGGATACAGGCGACGGCCGAAGCGCAGGCGCCCGTACCGCAGGCCAGCGTTTCACCGGAGCCGCGCTCCCAGACACGCATCCGAATTTCATCGGCACCGAGGACCTGCACAAACTCAGTATTGACCTGCTGGGGAAAAGCGGCATGGTGCTCAAACAGAGGACCGATTTTCGCCAGAGGGATGGAATCAACATCGCCGGTAAAAACGACGCAGTGGGGGTTGCCCATGGAAACGCAGGTCACCCGGTACTCCTGCCCGCCAACTGCAAGAGGTTCTGCCACAGCCTGCATTTTGGGGAAAAGCGCCGGAATTTTACCCGGTTCCAGAACCGGCTCGCCCATATCGACTTCCACGGAATACACTGTCCCGCTTTGAACATCCAGGCGAAGTGTTTTTATTCCACTGAGCGTTTCTACCGTGAGAACATCTTTTTTTGCGATCCCGCGCTCATAAACATACCGCCCCACGCAGCGGATCCCGTTCCCGCACATTTTCCCCCGCGAGCCGTCCGCGTTATACATATCCATTTTACAGTCGGCAGCATCCGACGGCTCAATCAGAATCAGCCCGTCCGATCCAATGCCGAAATGGCGGTCGCTCAGCCGCCGGGAAAGGGCGGCGGGATCTTCCACATGCTCTTGAAAACCATTGACATAAATATAATCGTTTCCGATTCCCTGCATTTTGGTGAACTTCAAAGGAACATCTCCCCTATCCGTTTAAAATAATCATGGCGGTTTCCGCCATTTTTCGGCCCGTATCCATACTTTTTTTCTGGATCAGGCGGTGAGCCTGCGGCTCCGTTAAATTGTTTCTCCCCATCAGCAGGTTTTTTGCCTGCATCAGAATTTTCTTCTCGTTATAATTTCCGCTTTGAATTTTCTTCTTAATTGCAGGAGGAGTCGGATCTGCAAGGTTTAAAAACATGTTTACCGTGGAGATCAGATCCATCCGTCGAATGGGAAGCAGAAGGCTGGCGGATTCCAGCTGGCCGAGCATCCCGGCCAGCTGCGGCCGGACGAGAAAGAGAAAATCGAAGGCAGGGCCGACGGTACGCGGCAGGCCGACGGCGGACATATCCCTCAGTTTAACGCTGCAGACCGCGACCCCGCCGTGGTAATGCTGATTGGCAAAATGGATCAGCTGCGCGCCGCTGGTATAGATGCCGCCCACATACAGACCGCTGGAATGAAGGACGGAGGCGATTCTTTTCGCATAATCCGGATTTGAATTTGCCACTACAATGCTGCCCATACCGATCGCCCCGCAAAAAGGATTTTTCCGTTCCCGCTCGTCTTAAAACCTGTTTAAATAACGGTTCAATTCCCATTCCGTCACTGTGGTAGAGTACTCGTTCCACTCTCGTTCCTTCGCCTCTGCATATTTTTGATAGAGGTGATCTCCCAGTGTCCGGCGGATGAGGGGATCTGCCTTCATCTCGGAAAGCGCCTGCGCCAGATTTTCCGGAAGACTTTCAATCCGGTGCTTTTCACGGATTTCCGGCGGCATATCGTAGATATTGGCAGAAACGGCAGGAGGGGGCGTAAGATCGTTCTCAATACCGTCTAGGCCCGCTTCCAGCAGCAGGGCAAACGCAAGATATGGATTACAGGATGGATCGGGGCTGCGGAGCTCAACCCGCGTCCCTTCCCCCCGGGCCGCGGGAATGCGGATTAAGGCGCTGCGGTTGCCCAGCGTCCAGGCAACATAGCAGGGTGCTTCAAAACCGGGGATCAGACGCTTATAGGAATTGACAAGCGGATTGGTCACGGCGCAGATCGCCTTGCTGTGCTTCATGACGCCGGCGATAAAATTCATACCGACGCGGCTCAGGCCCTTCTGGCCGGATGGATCGAAAAAGGCATTTTCCCCATTCCGGAAAAGGGACATATTAATATGAAGGCCGGAACCCGCCCGGTTTTCGACCGGCTTCGGCATAAACGTGGCGCACAGGCCGTTCGACTCGGCGCAGTTCTTCACCACCAGCTTAAATGTCATCAGGTTGTCAGCGGCGGAAAGGGCTTCGCTGTACTTAAAATCAATTTCGTGCTGAGCAAAGGCAACTTCATGATGGGACGCCTCAATTTCAAAGCCCATTTCTTCCAGGTTCAGACAGATATCCCGCCGGCAGGACTCCCCAAGATCGGAGGGCCCCAGATCAAAATAGCCCGCCGTATCATGGGTTACTGTGGTCGGGTGGCCGAACTCATCCGTATTGAACAGAAAAAACTCACACTCCGGCCCAACGTCAAACGTATATCCCAGCCGGGAGGCGTGGGCACGGGCTTTCCGGAGAACATAACGCGGATCTCCGGGGAATGGGGATCCGTCCGGCAGATAAATATCGCAGATCAGGCGGGCAATCCGGCCGTTCTGCGTATTCCACGGAAAAACGGTGAAAGAACTGAGATCCGGGTGCAGGTACATATCGGATTCCTCAATGCGGACAAAGCCCTCGATGGAAGAACCGTCGAACATACACTGATTATCCAGCGCTTTTTTCAGCTGAGACGGGGTGATGGTGACATTCTTCAGGGTACCGAGAATATCGGTAAACTGCAGGCGGATAAAACGGATATCCTCCTCGCTGACAATCCGGACAATATCTTCCTTTGTATATGGATCCAAGCCAATCCCCCCTAAAAAAATAATAACAAGGATTTGCCGCCGATAAAGCCTCCCTGTTATTGTTTAAAAGATCTCTTTTCTTTTATTTTATTCTATTTTAAGGATGCTGTCAAATCATTTTCTAAAGGCCGGTTTTGACCCGCTAAAAAGCAAGGACCGGCCATAAGGCCGGTCCTTGCTTTTGGGGAGGAGTTGTATTGAAAAGGTGTGGCAGTCCCTGCCACGGAACTTATAAGCAACCTTCTGCGGAATTTCGTTCCGCTGTTTTCATTATAGGACCGGGCTCCGAAACTGTCAATCCTTTAATGGATATTCCAGCTACATTCTACTCTTTGTATAAAATGGGTGAGCCTGTTTTCTTTTTTTCGTGATGATTTTTGACCTTTTTGGACACGTGTCAAAAAAATTCATTTCTACGCCGGCACAGGTGCCCGGACGCAGCCGAAACATGTATTGTATTCCGGGATTTACAATGGTACACTTAATACAAAAAACGAAAGACCTGCGGAGGTACCGATATGGAACTGAGAAAAGACCAGACTGTTCAGCTGGAAATCACGGGATACAGCGCGGAGGGCAGCGGCGTGGGAAGATACCAGGGCATTGCCGTTTTTGTTCCCCTCGCCGCAGCCGGCGACCGGCTGAAAGTGAAAATCACTCGGGTTGCAAAAAACTGCGCTTATGGAAAAATAGAAAAAATACTTTCTCCGTCGGAAGACCGCATTCCGGCGGACTGCCCGCTGTTCACACGCTGCGGAGGGTGTGTATACCGGCATATTTCTTATGAAGCGGAACTTCGTGCCAAACGGCAGAAAGTACAGGATGCCATGGAGCGCATCGGCGGCCTTCACTTCACTCTGCTGAATCCAATTGCGGGGGCCGAACAGCCGGATCATTACCGCAACAAGGCACAGCTCCCCGTCGGCATCAGACCGGATGGAGAAATCAGTCTGGGCTTTTATGCCGCACACAGCCACCGGATTGTAGACTGCGGAAAATGTTTGCTGCAGCCCGCGGAATTTGCAGCCGCGGCGGAAGCCTTTCGGGAATGGGAGCGTCGGACGCGTGACAGCGTTTACGACGAATCTACCGGGAAAGGACGCCTGCGCCACCTGTTCCTCCGGAAGGCGGAAGCCACAGGCGAAATCATGGTCTGCGTGGTTGTCAACGGAAACGGCGTACACGACGAACCGAGCCTCACTGCCCTGATGCGGGAAAAAGTTCCCGGCCTGAAAAGTATCATTATCAACAGCAACCGGGAAAAGACCAACGTGATTCTGGGAAAAAAATGCCGAACAGTCTGGGGGCAGGATTTCATCACAGACGAGCTCTGCGGCCTGAAATTCCGGATTTCCCCCCTTTCATTTTACCAGATCAACCCGCGGCAGGCAGAACGCCTATATGCCATTGCGGGGCAGTACGCCGGACTGACGGGAAATGAAACCGTGCTGGACCTTTACTGCGGCACCGGGACAATTGGCCTTTCTATGGCGAAAAACGCCGGACGCGTCATTGGGGTTGAAGCTGTAGAACAGGCAGTGGAAGACGCCCGGAAAAACGCGGCGGAAAACGGAATTCAGAATGCGGAATTTCTGTGTGCCGACGCGGCAAAGGCGGCGGACATGCTGAAAAACCGGGGGGAAAAACCGGATATTGTGGTTTTGGATCCGCCGCGCAAAGGCTGCAGCGCCGGTCTGATCGACATCGTCGCGGCCATGGCTCCGGAACGTATTGTTTATGTTTCATGCAATCCCGCAACGCTGGCCCGTGACTGCAAGCTGTTTGCACCCAAAGGGTACAAAACCATGGAGGCCACCCCTGTTGACATGTTCCCCCGCACGGCACATGTTGAGTGCGTGGCATTGATGTCGAGGGTTGAGAAGTAAGTGTGTGAAAAACCCAGTAATACCGGTATTTCCGGGGTTTGCGGGCAAAAATCCGGTGCGCTGAAAACGGCGGAATATCGCTTTGAGGGAACAAGTCCAAGGGGCGGATTTCGGGCGCGAGTGAACGATATTGATGTTGGCGGTTCGCGTGTGAACAGGATAGATGTTTCGACTTTTTAGGGCTTGGCGTGTGAACAGGATAGATGTTTTGAGCGGTTTTAGGGTGAACGTGGAAACAGGGCGAGGTATAGAATAGTTATGCATTTATAATTGATATTGAGTATGATATGTGCGATATTGACATCATATAATGATTTGAGTTATAATAATTGAATAAGGGGGTATCAGCATAATGAGCCACATTATGATTATCAAGAACAGTTGTCCTGATATTGGACTATATACACGTCCGGCAACTTTGGGCGATGAATATTCGCTCGTAGAGCAGTTCATTGAATACTATTGCCATACATTTACTCGAAATAACAAAAAAAACCAATTAGCAGTGTTCGTTGAGCCGCGCATCGATTCGGGTTTTCCTGATGTGGTGTTTGCTTCTTACCTCCCGTCAATCATTGATAACTGGTCTGACAAACGTGAGGGGCTGGATATGTATGACTTGAAATTGCTATCATATCTTTGCACCACTGAAAACATAATTGGAGCGAAGCTAATCTCAACGCTCGGTTTTCCCGAAAAACAGACCATTACATCGCTCGAAAAGCTGATGGATGCCAAACTGATTTCGTACCGAAACCATAGTTGGCGCGTTCGCGAGCTGCGTGATGTATTCAGCTTAACGAAGCTAATCGCGGTTGAAGCAAAGCTCAATGATATGAGTAAAGTTGTGGAACAAACACATCTTAACACTCGATTTGCTTCCCACTCATACGCCCTGACTAATTCGGCGCATCCGCAGGGGGAAACTGTTAAGACGTTCAAAAAGTTTGGCATTGGGTTATACGGAAAAGGTTCACAGTTCTGCAGGATAGTAGAAGCCCGGCAATATAATCTGCCGTCCAGTTATCTGTCATTCCAATTCAATGAGTGGATTGGTAAATCTCTTGCTCACCACGGAGGAACACAATATGCGTGATTTTGATTCGTTGAAGTCAGCGCTCACAGACCTCACGCAGATCGCTCGCGGTGGGCAGAAGGTAGTGTTCAGCGCCGTACATCCGACATACGGGGAAATTGTGTTGAAGCTGTTTTTTAAGATGGATGCTCGTTCACAGCGCGAGATAGACATCAGTGAGAACAGCAAATTCGATTGCGTTCCAACCATTTACGAAACCGGACACGTTATCTATGAAAGCGCGGATACATTGTATATTATCGAGCAACGTATTGATGGTGAAGAACTGCGGAACCGTATTGTACGTGGTGAACTCTTCACGCTGAAAGAAGCTGTTGACTTCTTAGAGCAAGGCTTAGTGTTTATCAAACAATTGGAAAAAATGAATATTGTGCATCGCGACATCAAGCCGGAGAATATCATCGTTTCGGCTGACGGCAAGGTATACTTCTTGGATTTCGGAATTGCTCGGATACTTGGAGTGCCATCCCTTACAAAAACAGAGGCACTCGTAGGGCCGCATACACCCGGATATGCCGCGCCGGAACAGTTCAATAATCTGAAAAGTGATATTGATTCGCGCGCTGACCTGTTCTCTATCGGCGTGGTGACGTATGAGTGTCTATCTGGCAAAAATCCGTTCAGCGAGGGAGCAACAAGCCATCTGGACATTCTTCAACGAACAGAAACAATAACGCCCGTCAGTTTTCAAATTCAAGGCGATACTCATCAACAGTTTATGGGGTTATTGAGTTCGTTAATGGGTAAGTTTCCGTCGCGTCGGCCGAAAAATGCGAGTCAGGCATTGGATTGGTTAAACGCCGCAAAATCTACACTTCAATACGAGGGGGCGAAGTAATGCAATTCTATATACAGATGGGTCACGGTATGCAAACGCTTTGCAAAGACCTTTGCGAGGCTTGGCAGGGCACAACTGTAATTCTTAGTCCGCAGAACATATATCCGACTGATAAGCTGCCATCTTTCGCTACTTCGCTTAGAAGAGTGAACGGGACGGTGCTGTTCGACCCACAACTTTATAGTCCGCGTAAATATCACAAGAACCTTCAAAAACACACATATTGGCCGCGGGGTGGCGTGACGAACATAGAATTAGGTGAGTGCCAAGACTTGCTCACTACACTTGCTGGGATTAATGAGGCTATTGAGTCTAAGGCATTCATTCTCCCCTCGAATATCATTCACAGGATTGATGACCGTTGGGGAAAAATCCAGGGAAAGATAGCCAGTCAGGCACGACAAGTAGCAAACGGGCAGAGATTGTTGCTTACAGTTGCTTTGGGAAAAGACATTCTCACTGATGATTCACAAGTCGAGAGTATTACTCAATATGCTGAGCATTGGGACGTTGATGGCGTTTACATTGTGTGTGAACACCCCGAGAGACATTACCTTATTGATAATCCGATATGGCTTGCCAATCTGCTTTCACTTGTTGCCGGAATTAAACGTCTCGGCAAGGAAGTGGTCGTCGGATATGCAAATCATCAGATGCTTCCCCTTGCGTTAGCTAAGTGTGATGCTATCGCAGCAGGAAACTTTCTAAACGTTCGTTGGTTTCAGCCGGAGCATTTTGAAACGACAGATAACGATGATATAAGTCAGCGAACAAAATGGTATTATTGTCCGCAAGCTCTCTCTGAATTTAAAGTTGCTTATCTTGATGTAGCAAAGCGAGCGAAAATTCTGGATAGAATGGCTCCTCCTCCATCTATGGCCAACCAGTATAGTAACATCCTATTTGGCGGTGCTATGCCATCATCAACTAACTACAGTGAGCGCAACTCGTTTAAGCATTATTTGCATTGCCTTAAAATTCAATGCGAGAATGCGGGCAGGGCAACTTACGTTGATAGCCGGAATGCTCAGTTCGCTCAATTGGAAACTGCCGCCCGTATACTCGATGGGTTGCATGATGAGCGAATAAAAGGACAGGATAGAGATTTCAGGGAAATTGTTGATGTAAACGAGGCTGCAATTCAGACTTTCGACAAGGAGTTTGGCTTCGCAATGTCGCGAGAATGGTAAGCAAAGTATCACCCAAACGGCAGTGATATTACGTCGCCCTATACACTGCTTTATAAATAAGCTGCGGAAATTATAGAAATTGCGCAGCGATAAAAGTTGCGGCGCAATCTTTTCAGCTATTTAATTTCTTTTATTATTGGCATTGATTACACTTCACTCGATAATGAGTGCTCTTTAGGAAAATATAATCGATATTTAAATTTATACTTTGTATCTACCATTATATACTCGAAAAAAGTCATAAAAAGAAAAATGCAAAGAAGGTGCTTCATATGGCGGCTTCGAAAATAATCAAACAATTACTCATAGAACGTGGAAAAAGTGTAAGACAACTTGCCGAATTATTTGGAATTTCAGGTCAAAGTATGAGCAACAAGCTATATCGGGACAATTTTAGCTTTGAGGAAGTCTTAAAAATTGCGAATTATCTCAATTGTGACATTAAGGTTGTTACAAGAGATACAAAAAAAGAATTTTAAGTTAAGTAAGGATGATGACTGATAGATAAATCCAAAATCTTCATGCAAGGAAAGCGGCTCTTTGTCACCGAATTACAGTCGGTAGTCGTACACTTATACTGAATGCTCCATACGCAATAAGAAAGAAAAGGCCCCCGACGTTAATTTTGCAGAGCGCCTTGCTCATTATTCCCCTTATTCATCTACCTCCACCGTCACGCCGGACTTGAATTCCACGGTGAATTTATTCTCGTAGACGGTGACTTTTTCAATCAGCCGCCGGACAAGCGATTCATCGTATTCTGTAATTTCTGCGGGCTGTTCCCGCAGGAAAGCACCCATGTCGGCGATGCGTTTCTTGACCTCGTCGCGGTTGACGCTTTCCATCAGGGCTTTCTGTTTTTCGTCCCGCAGGCGGTAAATCTCATTACCCACCTTCTCATAATCCGCGTTGGACGCGGCCAGCTTCAAAAGCTCCGCCTGAAGGTCCTTCAGCCGCCGGTCGATGTCGGCGAGCGCCTGGTCATTCCCGTGGCTGAGGACGGTTTCAATGTTTTTCTTCAAAACGTCGAGGAAATCGTCCTTGT
>ENA-UOOE01001161-UOOE01001161.1-fermentation-metagenome-genome-assembly--contig:-NODE-1161-length-23043-cov-28.328432_pt1 | contig 23043 bp, 18 predicted proteins | sample MGYA00245776_ERZ724021 | MGnify/ENA primary metagenome ERZ724021 (study PRJEB28704, sample SAMN03018321) | fermentation metagenome | biome: anthropogenic terrestrial biome; feature: soil... | reverse complement strand
TGCCAAGTTTTTTATTCATCCTTTTTGTCCTCCTTAAATAATTGTGTGCATTTGCGTGTGCTATGAGAGTCAACAGTGCGGCAGCACCCGAGGTGTGAAAAAAGGCCGGCGCAAACCCGCCGGAAGCCGCTTTTTCCACAGACACTGCCAATCCGTTTAGGAAAATTATAGGATAACAAACTGGGAAAGTCAAGAGCATCGGGAACTTTTTGAAAAATTATTGTAAATTTTCTCTTTAATTTTTTAAAAGTTTATACATTATTCCCATAATTTTCTTCTGCCGGCGTCGCAGATGCAGCCGAGGCCCCCCGCACCCGCCACACGGATGCCGCAGGGCGGCTCCCCGCCGCGGTTTCCGGGACAGCGCAGGGCCAGCCCGCCAAAGTCCCAGCAGAGGGCCGTCCGGCTGCAGCACCCCCCGCCGGGAAAGAAGGCACAGGTGGAAGCGGTGCAGTGTTTCCGGCCGGGCAGGGCCGCCCAGCCCGCATCGGCGCGCCAGCCGGGGATGCGCTCCCCGCAGGAAATCAGGATGTGTGCGGCGGCAAGGCCCGCCACCGTGGGGCTGAGGGAACCGGGCAGGCCGTGGTGCGGTGCTTTTAAAATATAATAATCATGATACAGAAGAGGTTCCGCCGCGGCAAGGGCCTCCGGTGTGGCGTCACCGGTCATGAGCACGCCGCCCGAACCGCCGCTGCTGCTCTGCACCATCAGGGAGGCGGCATTGGTCTGGCGGCTGTAAAGCTCCCGCGCCGTCCGGTCCTCCAGCAGCCCGCGCAGTTCCTCGGCAGCAGGCAGGCGCTGCAGCAGCGGGGCAAGGCCGTCGATTTGTTCCAGCACGTCCCGCGTGCGGTCGGCATCGGCGCGCCGCACAGGGAACTGTTCACACATGGCAAGATAGGAATTACAGAATGCATACAGAAGGTCAAGAAACTGCCGCAGCAGATTCTCCCCCGGCTGCGGTGCCTGTGCGCAGCGGTGCAGGGCCTCGACCACGTCGGTAAAGGCGCGGTCAAACGGGAAGCCGTCCCTTGGCGGCCAGACACATTCATAGCGGATGCCGCCGTTTCGAAACGAATCGCCCTGTCCGAGTGCATAGGCGCGGCAGGTTTGTGCCGGGTCCAGCACACGGGAAAAGGCCTTGAGCGCGCCGGTGCTCACCTGCCCGCAGTAGCCCTGCCGCGGCAGAAACACATGCGCAAAGAGCGCAAATTCCAGCAAAAGCGGCAGTCCGCGCCCGTCGCACGGCGAGCAGGGCAGGAAAATTTCCTCAAAATAATCCGGCTGGCTTTTCAGAATATCCCACAAACCGCAGGAATGGTCACGGTGAAAATGGGACAGCAAAAAAGCCCGATGCGGCACACTGCAGTAGTGCGCCGTCAGGCTTTGCGTCACGAATTCTTTAAAACTGCGCTCTGTTCCCGGGAGGATGGTGTTGAGGCTGCCGCAGTCCACCATCAGCATACTGTCCTGCCCGCCCAGCACGACGCACTCCCCGCAGCCGACATTCTGCAGGTCGGCCCACGGAATCATGCGTCGTCCCTCTTGACGACGATTTCGGCGGGTTTGCCGCTGTGGTAGCCCACGCCGCTGACAAAGCGCCCGCGCTGCCACACGCCGGTGCGCACCGTCTCGCCTGCTGCGGAGCGCTCCTCGCAGGGACCTTCCGCAAAGCCGGAACGGAAGGTACCGCTCAGCGTGCCGCCGCCGGACAGATGCAGGCAGCCTTTGCCGTCATAGCAGTCGTTGCGCCACTGGCCTTCATACAGAATTTTTCCCCCGCTGTATTCGGTCCCGAACCCGTCGCGGTGGCCCTCCAGCCACTGGCCGTAATACGAAAGGGAACCGTCATCTGCAAAGGCCGCGCCGCGGCCCGTCGGCAGGTTGTTTTCCCAATGCCCGACGAAAAGGGAACCGTCCCGCACGCTGAAGCTGACGCCCAGCCCGGTGCGCCGGTTCTGTTTCCAGTACCCGGCATAGCAGAGCCGGCCGGATTTATAATAATATGTACCGAAGCCTTCCCGTTTGTCGGCGGCAAAACCGCCCTCATAGGCGGTGTGTCCATTTTGCATCTGGGTGCGGCCCTGTCCCTGCCGCATGTTATTTTCCAGCGGCCCAAAATAAAAATAACATTCGTTATCTTTTACCGATATGCGTTTTGAGGGGACGGGCAGCTCTGCCTGAGAATCGGCCGAATCAGCTTTCCGCGGTTTCGGCTCCGGCTGCTTGACCGGCTGAAACACCACGGGAACAGGCGCCACATCTTCCTCAATAACGGCAGGTTCATCCGGCACGTTTGTATCAATAATCAGGCAGTCCTCCATCCCCGAGGATTCCGGCTGCCCTTTCCTGCCGCCCACCTCCAGCATCAGGGGGCCGTCCGCGCTTTCCAGTTCCAAATTGGGGTGCGGGGCGGTCGTTTCATCCAGCACATGCTCGTTGCGCACAAACTGAAAATTAATACCGGCATCCGGTGCAGAGTCCCAGTCGGGCACTTCTTCCGCTTCTGCTTTTTCGCGGCGGGAAGCGGCGGCTTTGCGCGCTTCCAGTTCGCCCCGGGTGCAGTAATAGAAGCGGCCGTCGCTGGTGTCTGCCTCAATGTCCGGTGTGCCCACCTCATTGTCCATCCAGATACGGGCGCCGCTCGTTTTTTCCATGGGATAGGCAAAAAGTTTTGCATGAAAATATTTTCCGGTTGAATGGTCGTACTGCAGGCTGTCGATCTCCTCGCCGTCCGGCTTGAGCAGCAGCTCCGGGCACTTGGGATTCCCGCGGTAGAAAGCAGAGCGCAGCCATTGGTTCCGCTTGTTATAGTCTGCTTTTTCCCGCAAATCTCCGGCAATGTCCCATGTCAGCACGGCATAGCCGTCTGCCTCCGGTACTGCCCGCTGAAGCACCTGCCCGCCAGCGGTCAGTTCCCACTTCATTCCACGGCGTGTCATGTGATATCTGGCTACATCGTCTGTGCCGAATGTTTCATCGGAAGTCCGGCCGCGCTGCGGCGCGTTTTTTTCAAAATAAGCCCTGCGCACCCGCGCGAGCAGGCTCAGGTCATCTTCCCTCAGCTTCCTGCTGGTGACGGAATAGTATCTCCTGCCGCCCAATTGGCACCCTTCTTTCCCATTTCCCTATTTCATATTATAGGAAATCCAGCGGCCGGATGCAAGCATTTTCCATGAAGAATCAAAGAACCACCGCATAGTACAGAAAAAGTACTGTGCGGCGGTTCTCTCAATTTACGGCTTTTACATTTTTGCGCTGACCACATGTCCGACTTCATCCATCAGGCCTGTCACTGCGCGCTTTGCCTTGTGGGCACGGCTGCGCAGGCGATGGTCATTTTCCATTGCTTTCCTTGCAATCACCACTGTGGCAAGCCCTACGGCGATTCCCACGCCAACTCCTCGAATGGTTCCTGCCGCATTTCTAAACATATGCATAACCCTCCCCGTCAAAATTGCGGTGCCTATTATAATAAGCCCCATCATCATCATTCCCTCCCTGCTTCTTTTTATTGGGTGTAAATCCTGTGAAGGATTCCTCCCTTTGCCAACCGGCTGCGTCAACTGACAAAGCATTTTTGTAATGTGGCTAAATTTTTATGAACAGTCAGAACGACTCGACTGACTTTAGTATTTTCCTGTTCCCTTTTTTCCATACGCAAAAGTCATTGCCGACTTTTCAATCCATTAAAATTGTATTATAATTGATAAAATTATGATGAAAAAATAAAGGAACACCGCGCATACTATAAAAAGAAGGATGGAGAAACAAGCTTATGCATACTCTGAATTTGGTCCTTGTGGAACCGGAAATTCCACAGAATACCGGAAACATTGCGCGGACCTGCGCACTTACCGGTGCCCGGCTGCATCTTGTCGGACCACTGGGCTTTCAAATTGATGACCGCAGGCTGAAACGTGCCGGTCTGGATTACTGGCACCTTCTCGATATTTCCTATTATGACAGTCTTGACGCATTTTTTTCAAAAAATAAAGGCCCCTTTTTTTATTTTTCCACAAAAGGCAGACATATTCATTCGGATATGCAGTATCCGGATGGCTGCTATCTGGTTTTTGGAAAAGAAACGGCAGGTTTGCCGGAAGAACTGCTGAAAGCAAATCCGGAGTCATGCGTGCGCATTCCCATGCTGAACAATCCGGACGCCCGCAGCCTCAATCTTTCCAACAGTGCCGCAATTGCTGCCTATGAAGTTCTGCGCCAGTGGAACTATCCCGACATGCTCTGTAAAGGGCAGCTGCATCATTTGCATTGGTAAATCTGATAATCCGCTCCTCGGCTTTGCAAAAGTTTGTGAAAAAATCAACAAATTATCTGCAAAGTACCTGTATGTCCTTGAAAACGTTTTGGACGCGCTGTATAATTAAGAGATAATAGGTTTGTAGCATAAAAGGATTGTTCTTTTATGTTATGCCCAATATGGAAAAGGAGTGTAACCCAATGAACTACCTGAATAAAAAGACCGTCGAGGATATTGATGTCTCCGGTAAAAAAGTGCTTGTTCGCTGTGACTTCAATGTTCCCTTTGACGGTGAAGGAAATATCAGCGATACAAAGCGAATCGATGCCGCTTTGCCGACAATTAAATACTTAATTGACCATCATGCAAAGGTGATCCTCTGTTCACATTTGGGCCGCCCAAAAGGTGAATTCAACATGAAGTTCTCCCTTGCTCCGGTTGCCAAATGCCTTTCGCAGAAACTCGGGCAAGAAGTCAAAATGGCAAAGGATGTCATCGGCGAAGACGCAAAACGTATTGACGCTTCCCTGAAAGACGGCGAAGTGGAGCTGCTGGAGAACGTCCGTTTTCATAAGGAAGAAGAAAAGAATGATCCTGAATTTGCAAAACAGCTCGCCTCTTTTGCCGACATTTATGTCAATGACGCTTTTGGTACTGCCCACCGTGCGCATGCTTCTACCGCTGGCGTCGCAAAATACCTGCCGGCTGTCTGCGGTTTCCTGATTCAGAAAGAAATCACCGTAATGGGAAAAGCCCTGCAGAATCCGAAGCGCCCGTTTGTTGCTATTCTGGGCGGTGCGAAAGTTTCCGATAAAATTGGTGTCATTACAAACCTGCTGGATAAAGTTGATACTTTAATTATCGGCGGCGCGATGGCTTACACCTTCATGAATGCATTGGGTTACAGCATTGGTTCTTCCCGCTGCGAAATGGACAAGATTGACATTGCTAAAGACATCATGGCCAAAGCAAAGGAAAAAGGTGTCCGCTTCCTGCTCCCAGTTGACAATGTGGTTGCTAAAGAATATGATGAAAATGCAGAATTCAAGACTTGCCCATCTGATTCCATTCCAGACGGCTGGATGGGATTAGACATTGGCGCAAAAACTTCTGCCCTGTTTGCAAATGCGATTAAAGATGCCGGTACGGTCGTCTGGAACGGCCCGATGGGCGTTTCAGAATGGAAAAACTTTGCAAACGGCACTATTGCAGTGGCAAAAGCAGTTGCTGACAGCGGTGCCATTTCAATTATTGGCGGCGGCGATTCCGCAGCTGCAATCGAGCACCTCGGCTTTGCTGACAAAATGACACACATTTCCACCGGCGGCGGTGCTTCCCTGGAGTTCCTTGAAGGAAAAGTCCTGCCCGGCATTGCCTGTCTGAACGATAAAGATTGATTCCTCCAAAGAGGGGCGGGGGTAAATCCCGCCCCTCTTTGCATTTTCTGTCATTTTATTGTATAGTAAACCTTGACCATATTTTTATAAATTACTGCAACACAGAAGGAGCAATTTCTATGAATAAAGCAAAGCGCAAGGCAGTGATTGCCGGCAACTGGAAAATGAATAAGACACCCGCCGAAGCCAAAACCCTGATCGAAGGTATTCGGCCGTTGGTCAAAGATGCCAGTTGTGATGTCGTGTGCTGTGTTCCGTATATTGATCTTCCCGTTGTACTGGAAGCTGCAAAAGGCAGCAACATTGGTGTCGGCGCTGAAAACTGCCATTGGGAAAAGAGCGGCGCTTTCACAGGGGAAGTTTCTGCTCAGATGCTCGCTTCCATGGGTGTGCAATATGTTATTATTGGCCACAGTGAACGCCGCCAGTATTTTGGTGAAACAAACGAAACTGTCAATAAGCGCATCCGCGCCGCTCTGGATGCAGGTCTGACCGTCATCCTCTGCGTCGGCGAAAGCCTGCAGCAGCGGGAACAGGGTATTACCAGTGAACTCGTTGCTATGCAGACAAAAATCGCTCTGGGCGGTGTATCTAAGGACGAGCTGTCCCGCATCATCATTGCTTATGAACCGATTTGGGCCATCGGCACCGGCAAAACGGCTACCAGCACACAGGCCAATGAAGTCTGCAAAACAATCCGCACCACTATTGCGAATATGTATGATGAGGCTGCCGCAGAAGCGATGACAATTCAGTACGGCGGTTCCATGAAACCCGGAAATGCACCGGAGCTGCTGGCTCAGCCAGATGTTGACGGCGGCCTCATCGGCGGTGCTTCTCTGAAGCCGGATGACTTTGCAGCCATTGTTAAGGCAGCTACAGAGGGCTAAAGAGAAAACTTGCCCGGCTGTCGTTCTATTGATTACAATCATGATTTTCAGCAGAAAGGATACCGATAAAATGGGAAAAAAACCTGTTATCCTGATTATTATGGACGGCTTCGGCATTGCTCCGGAAAAGGGCAACGCCATTGCAGCCGCAAAAAAGCCAAATCTTGACCGTCTGTTTGCTGCCAATCCGCATACACAGATTGGTGCTTCCGGACTGAATGTAGGTCTGCCGGACGGCCAGATGGGAAACAGTGAAGTCGGCCACACCAACATGGGTGCCGGCCGTATTGTGTACCAGGAACTGACCCGCATTACAAAAGCCATTGAAGACGAATCATTCTTTAAAAATCCGGCTTTTCAAAAGGCTGTGGAAAACTGTAAAAAGGAGAACAGTGCCCTGCACATTTTCGGCCTGCTTTCCAGCGGCGGCGTACACAGCCACCTAAAGCATATCTATGCTCTGGTTGAGCTGGCAAAGAGGGCCGGCCTGTCCAAAGTGTATGTACATGCTTTTCTCGACGGCCGTGATGTCCCACCGACGTCCGGTAAAGAGTTTGTCACAAAGTGCGATGAAAAGTTAAAAGAAATTGGTGTCGGCAAGATTGCGACTGTTTCCGGCCGCTATTATGCCATGGACCGCGACAAAAACTGGGACCGCGTGAATAAGGCTTACTCTGCTATTGCTGAAGGTATTGGAGAAACAGCCGCCACACCGGAAGAGGCAGTTCAAAATTCTTACGACAAAAAGACAACTGATGAATTTGTACTGCCAACTGTTGTGGATAAAGAAGGAATGGTGAAGCCAAACGATTCCATTATTTTTGCCAATTTCCGTCCAGACCGCGCACGCGAACTCACCCGTACGTTTGTGGACAAAAACTTCGACGGTTTTTCCCGCAAAAACGGCTGCTTCCCTGTCACATTCATAACGATGGCACAGTATGATGCAACCATGCCCAATGTCACGGTTGCTTTTCCACCGGAAAAGATCGTCAACACCCTCGGCGAATATGTTTCCAAGCAGGGCTTAACGCAATTGCGTATTGCAGAAACCGAAAAATATGCACATGTAACATTTTTCTTTAACGGCGGAACGGAGGAACCATACCCAGGTGAAGACCGCATTCTGGTCAATTCTCCGAAAGTCGCTACTTATGACCTGCAGCCGGAAATGAGTGCACCGAAAGTAACTTCCAAATTGGTGGATGCTATTCATTCCGGTAAATATGATATGATTATTCTGAATTTTGCTAACTGTGATATGGTTGGCCACACCGGTGTGTTTCCAGCCGCTGTAAAAGCAGTAGAAACAGTCGATGCCTGTGTCGGCAAAGTTACAAAAGCAATCGCTGACATGGACGGTATCGCTTTAATCACGGCTGACCACGGCAACGCCGATAAAATGATTGACGAAAACGGCAAACCATTTACCGCCCATACAACGAACCCCGTCCCGTTCTGCATTGTCGGCTATCCCTGTAAGCTGCGCGAAGGCGGCTGCCTTGCGGATATTGCCCCAACGATGCTGCAAATTATGGGACTGAAGCAGCCAAAAGAAATGACCGGCAAAAGCTTGATTCTGTAATTTCCTTTTTGATTCATAAAAGCCTGCGGAATGTTTCATACGTTCTGCGGGCTTTTTGGATGGAATCTTTTGAAAGCCTGTTCCATAAAGAAAAGTATTCTGCCGCAAGGAGGTATCGCTTTGGAAATTGAACGAAAATGGCTAATGAAACAAAAGCCGCAGGGACTGCCCGTGCTGGAAAAAGCGACTTTGTATCAAGGATATTTGTGTACACAGCCGACTGTACGCATCCGAAGCACAAATTGCAATGGAAAGACCAGTTATCGGCTGTGCATTAAGGGAAAGGGAACCTTAGTGCGCGAAGAAATCGAGCTGGACCTCTCCAAAGAAAAATTCGAGTCACTTTCCCACATGCTGACGAAGCCAATGATTCGTAAGGATTACACCGTGTATACCCTGCCAAATGGTCTCCGGCTGGAATACAACGAGGTGGATACCGGTAAACCGGCTGCCTTTTCCTATGCTGAAGTTGAATTTAAGAGCGTGTCAGCCGCACATGCGTTTGCTCCGCTTCCCTGCCTGGGACGGGAAGTCACCGAAGAGCCCGGATGGACAATGGCAGATTACTGGAACCGATGCGCTCCTGCAGAAACAGCAGCTGGAGGAAAATAATGCGTTTTATTGATTTGCACTGTGATACCATCAGTACACAGGTGGCCCGCTCCAACAAAAAAATCCACCTGCGGAAAAACAGCGGCCACCTTGATTTGGAACGGATGCGGGAGAGCGGATGCCTTGCACAGGTCTTTGCCGCTTTTCTCCCCACGCAGGAAGCAGCGGCTGAAGTCGGCATCAAAGTTGGGCCTCAGGAACTTTTTAATCAAATTTATGCCTGTTACCAAAAAGAGCTGCGTATGAACAAAGATATTTTGGCACCCGCATATTCCGGTACCGATATTCTGAAAAATGAACGCAAAGGCCGCATGTCCGCCATTCTGAGCATTGAAGACTGCGTATTATTGAATGGCGACCTGCATAAGATTTCCGCCCTCTATAAAAAAGGTGTGCGGATTATGACGCTGACATGGAACTATGAAAATTCCCTCGGTTATCCTTCCAGTCCGATCCCAGCTGATATGGAACGCAGACTGAAGCCTTTTGGTAAGGCAGCTGTTCAGAAAATGCAGGAGCTTGGAATTTTGGTGGATGTATCCCATCTTTCTGACGGTGGTTTTCAGGATGTAGCCGAACTTTCCCGAAAATCTCATATGCCTTTTGCAGCAACGCATTCCTGCGCCCGCTCCCTATGCCCGCACCCGCGTAATCTGACCGACGGCATGCTGAAAACTATCGGTGAAACCGGTTCTGTCTGCGGCATTAATTTCAGCGCACATTTTCTAAACGGCATGACACAGAACTATACCAAAATTGATGACATTGTGCAGTGTGCCCGCTACATGCGCAATAAAGCGGGAATTGATTCGCTTGCGCTGGGTTCCGACTTTGACGGGATCAATTCTACCTTGGAATTTGGAGACTGTGCCGGTCTTCCCCGTTTGGCGGATGCACTGGCTATGTACTTTCCTGCCGAAGAAGTTGAAAAGATCTGTTGGAAAAATGCTCTGCGTGTTCTGACAGAGGGAACAAAATAAAGGGAAACGAACGGTTTGACACTCAAAAATTCTGCATCTTCATAAAAGAAACAGCCGCTGTATTTCAACTGAGAAAATACAGCGGCTGTTCTTTGATAAGCTCAAATGGATATATAGATATAAAGGAATGAAAGGTTTCTTAATGATTTAATGTACCGCAAAGAGATGCCGTGCCGCTTTGGACCGGTCCAACACATGAAACAGGATCAATCCGCCGCCTGTGCACATAATCAATTCTCCAAGACCGACCGTAACTGCATTCATAAAAAACAACTGCGCACCAAAGTTTGCAATTGAAAAACGGTTGCCTGTTCCCAGACAGGTAATTTCAAATGCAACAATCAGCGCATTACAGACCACCGGCATAAGCGACGACGCAACGGGCAAACCCTTCCACCTGACTTTACGCAATGCGTAACTCAGCAGCGCGCCCAGCAGCGTAGCTGATGTGCCGAAAATCCAGTCAACCGGTCCAAGCGGGCTGGACATATTTCCCAAAAAGCACCCGATTGTCAGTCCCGGAACTGCCGCGGGGGTGAAAACGGGAAAAATCGTCAGCAGTTCACTGAAACGGCACTGCACCGCCATCGAACCAATCCCCAGTGCATTGGCAAGGAGCGTTAATACCACATAAAGAGCTGCAATCAGTCCTGCCTGTGCCAAATACAGCACAGGCCATTTTGTTTTTTGCATATTCAAATGCCTCCAGTAGGCAAGCAACCTTTTTACAAGAACTTACCCTAGTAAATATTTTAGGTCCGGAACTCACGACGGACCGTCTGCCGACAAGAACAAGATTTTATTGTACACGCATACACAGAAAAATGCAAATGCAGCTTTCATGTCTGCGCTTCCGCTTCCACTAATTTCTTTGCTTTCTCCTTCTGATCTTCCGGCTGTTTTTGAATAAGAATCCGCTCAATGCGGCGGTCCTGAATACGCAGCGCCTTCAAGGTAAGCGGCAAGCACACAACTGTAGGATATTCCCCTTCACTTGGAATCCTGCCTAAGCGCTCTACCATAAGACCAGCCAATGTATCATAGTCACCTTTGGGAAGGGTGACTCCTGTCAATTCTTCAACGTCTTCAATGAGCAGGGAGCCTTCCACAGACCAGCGGTTTGGTCCTTCCTTGACAACTTTTTCTTCCTCATGATCATATTCATCCTGAATGTTGCCAACAATAGATTCCAGCAAATCTTCCAGCGTAATCAATCCCTCTGTCCCGCCGTATTCATCCACGGCAACGGCAATTTGGCGATGCTGCTGAATCATTTCCTGGTACAGTCTGCTGCATGACTGTGTTTCCGGCACAAAAGCCGCCGGCCGCATTAAATCTGTCAGCTTAACATTCTCTATATCCGTCTGCCCAATAAAACGCAGCAAATCCTTGACATAAATAAAGCCGAGAATATTGTCCAAGTCTTCATGATAAACCGGAATACGGGAAAATCCCTTTTGTGCAGAAAGCTGTACAACATCCAGCAGCGTATCTGTATCTTCCACAGCAGCGATTTCCGTACGGTGCGTCATCATTTCTGAAACGGGACTGTCATCAAAGTCCAGTACATTGGAAATCATATCCTTCTCGTTTTCCTCAATAACGCCGCGTTCCTCGCCTTCATTTACCACCATGCGGATTTCTTCTTCCGTAATGGTTTCCGCATCCTCCTGCTCAGCGCGGACGCCAAACATCCGCAGAATCCCTTTCGTACTGGCTGTGAGGAACTTTACCAGCGGCCAAAAGAAAACAAACAAACCGTTTAAAAAGCCGGCAAATCGGAAGGCAATGGATTCCGCATTCCGAACCGCCAGCTGCCTTGGCACAAGCTGACCGAGCACAAGTGAAAAACAGGACATCAGAATCGTAAGGATCACACAGGCAATCCCCTGCCGTGTATGCAAAGAGAGACCTATACCATGCATAGCATCTGCCAGCCTTACGGCAAAGCTCTGCGATGCAACTGCACTGGAAAGAAACCCAGAAAGCGTAATGCAGACCTGCATGGTCGAAAAGAAGTGTTTGGAATGATTGCTCATTTTAACGAGTACCTGTGCCTTTTGATTCCCGCCGTCTGCCATTTTTTTAATTTTGCCGTTATTTAAAGTAACGACCGCAATCTCAGCAGCGGAAAAAAAGCCATTTAATAGGATCAGGACAGCAAGCAGAAGTACACTGCCCCATGGAAAGCCTGCGGTACCGCCAGGGTCTGGAGCCATAAAAGAAATTTCCCCTTTCAAAATAAAGATGTATAAAGTTTTTAATGAATTATCTATCTGGTACAAGAATGTATAAAGAAGAGATTGCTTCCTATTTTACAGCAGATATGATATTTCTGTCAACCAATTATACAACTATACAACGCGATATTCGATATCGTGATTCTCTTAAATAGACAGCAAGTTGGAAAAAAAATCATTAAATTTTCTGCACAGTTTGGTTGTTTTCACTTTACATGCACTGAAAATCGTGCTAAAATTCAACATAGGATGTGTGTCCGCTTCTGAAGCCCGCACGCCGTTAGGCAATAGTTGATTCCTAAAGGAGGAAAAATATTCATGGATTCTAGAAAAATGAAGACCATGGATGGCAACACCGCTGCCGCGCATGTATCTTATGCGTTCACGGATGTAGCTGCCATCTACCCCATCACGCCATCTTCCCCGATGGCAGATGAGACCGACAAGTTCGCGGCTGCCGACCGCGAGAACCTCTTTGGCCAGAAGGTCAAAGTGACAGAAATGCAGTCCGAAGGTGGCGCTTCCGGTGCCGTTCATGGTGCTTTGGCTGCTGGCGCTTTGACAACAACTTACACAGCTTCTCAAGGCTTGCTGCTGATGATTCCGAATATGTACAAAATTGCGGGCGAGCTTCTCCCGGGCGTCATTCACTGTGCCGCCCGTTCCCTTGCCACTCATGCGCTGTGCATTTTCGGTGACCATTCTGATGTCTATGCATGCCGCCAGACAGGTTTTGCCATGCTCTGTTCCAACAGCCCGCAAGAAGTTATGGATTTGGGTGCTGTTGCGCATTTGGCTGCAATCAAAGGCCGCGTACCGTTCCTGCACTTCTTTGATGGTTTCCGTACTTCTCATGAAGTGCAGAAGATTCACATCTGGGACTACAAGGATCTGGATGACATGCTCGACCACGACGCTGTTAAAGCTTTCCGCCGCCGTGCGCTGAATCCAGAGCATCCTGTTACCCGTGGTACTGCCCAGAATGATGACTTCTTCTTCCAGGCAAGTGAAGCTTCCAATAAATATTATGATGCTTTGCCGGAAATCGTTGTTGATTACATGAATCAGGTCAATGCAAAAATCGGCACTGACTATAAACCTTTTAACTATTATGGTGCTCCAGATGCAGAAGAAGTCATTATTGCAATGGGTTCTGTTTGTGAAGCCGCTGAAGAAGTGGTGGACTACCTGTGCGCTGCCGGTGAAAAAGTCGGTTTGGTTAAGGTACATCTGTATCGCCCATTTGTAGCGAAATATTTGACAGACATACTGCCCAGCACTGTCAAAAAAATCTCTGTTCTGGATCGTACACGTGAGCCTGGTTCCATCGGTGAGCCACTGTATCTGGATGTTCTGGCAGCTCTGGCTGGCACACAGTTCCAGGATACACCTATGTACACCGGCCGTTACGGACTCGGTTCCAAAGACACCACCCCTGGTGACATTGTTGCTGTTTACCGCAACATGGAATCTGCTTCCCCGAAGAAGCGCTTTACTATTGGTATCGTTGATGATGTAACGCATCTGTCTCTGGATGTCAAAGAGAATCCAGACACGACACCGAAGGGTACACATTCCTGTAAGTTCTGGGGCTTGGGTGCTGATGGTACTGTCGGTGCAAATAAAAACTCCATTAAAATTATCGGTGACCATACAGACATGTATGCACAGGGCTACTTTGCTTATGACTCCAAAAAGTCCGGCGGCCTGACTGTTTCTCATCTGCGTTTTGGTGATAAGCCGATTAAATCCACTTATTACATCAGCAAAGCTGATTTTGTTGCCTGCCACAAGGCTTCTTATGTCTATGATTATGACATGGTTCAGGACCTGAAGGACGGCGGCAGTTTCCTGCTCAACTGCGAGTGGACTGACGAGGAACTCGATAAAAAGCTCCCCGGTAAAATGAAAAAATATATTGCTGACCACAACATCAACTTCTACACCATCGACGGCGTAAAACTTGGTAAGGAAATTGGTTTGGGCAAGCGTATCAATACAATTCTTCAGTCTGCATTCTTCTCCATTGCAAGCATCATTCCTGGCGAGAAAGCTATCCAATACATGAAGGACGCTGCTACAAAGTCCTATAGCAAGAAGGGCCAGAAGATCGTCGATATGAACCATGCGGCTATCGAACGCGGTGCAAAAGAATACCATAAAGTCAATGTACCGGCAAGCTGGAAAAATGCAGCCGATGACTGCAAGGCGAAAAAGGTCACCTGTGCAAATAAGGACGTTGAGAAGTATGTCAACGAAGTCCTGATTCCTGCAAATAAATATAAGGGCAATGAGCTGCCTGTTTCCACTTTTGTAGACATGGCTGACGGTACTGTTCCTGCCGGCACTGCTGCTTTTGAGAAACGCGGTATTGCCATTGATGTTCCGGAATGGAACCCGGACAACTGTATCCAGTGTAATTTCTGTTCTTATGTCTGCCCGCATGCTGCTATCCGTCCGGTCGCTTTGACCGCTGAGGAAGCTGCTAAAATGCCGGCAAGTCAGAAGACAAAAGATATGACTGGCATGCCTGGTCTGAAATTTGCAGTTACAGTTTCTGCTTATGATTGTCAAGGCTGCGGCAGCTGTGTAAATGTCTGCCCAGGTATGAAGGGCAACAAGGCTTTGACTTTGAAACCGATGGATACGCAAGTTTCCTCTCAGGAAGGTTTCAATGCTGGTTTGAAGATCGATGCAAAGCCGGAAGTACTTGCAAAGTTTAAGGAAACCACCGTCAAGGGGAGCCAATTCAAACAGCCACTGCTTGAGTTCTCCGGCGCATGCGCAGGCTGCGGTGAAACTCCTTACGCGAAACTGGCAACTCAGTTGTTTGGTGACCGTATGTACATTGCCAATGCAACTGGCTGCTCCTCCATCTGGGGTGCATCTGCTCCAAGTACACCTTACACATGCAATAAGCGTGGTTTTGGTCCTGCTTGGGACAACTCGCTGTTTGAGGACAATGCAGAGTTTGGTTTAGGAATGGCTTTGGCACAGAATTCTGTCCGCGGACGTCTGCAGGGTTACATTGAGCAGATTATGAACAATGAAAAGAGTTCTGCAGCGCTGAAAACTGCCTGCAAGAATTATCTTGACACGAAAGATAGCAGCACAGATAACCGTGCAGCAACTGATGCTTTGATCCCTGAGTTGGAAAAAGCTGCGTCTGCTGGCTGTGAACTTTCCAAGGAAACACTCGAAGACAAAGACTTCCTTGCTAAGAAGTCCATGTGGATCTTGGGCGGCGATGGCTGGTGCTACGACATTGGCTTCGGCGGCGTTGACCACGTTCTCGCTTCCGGTGAAGATGTCAATATTTTGGTCTTCGATACAGAAGTTTATTCCAACACCGGCGGACAAGCTTCCAAGTCTACTCCAGCAGGTGCTGTTGCTCAGTTTGCTGCTACTGGTAAAGCGACTAAGAAGAAGGATCTGCCTGGTATTGCTATGACATATGGTTATGTCTACGTTGCTCATGTAGCAATGGGAGCAAATATGAACCAGTGCATCAAGGCTTTCCATGAAGCTGAGAGCTATCATGGTCCATCTATTATCATTGCTTATGCACCTTGCATCAACCACGGTATTAAAGGTGGTATGAGCATCGCTCAGACAGAAGAGAAAAAGGCCGTTGACTCTGGTTACTGGAACTTGTTCCGCTTTGATCCTCGTTTGGCTCAAGCAGGCAAGAATCCATTCCAGCTTGACAGCAAGGCTCCTTCTGCCAGCTACCATGACTTCATCATGGGTGAAGTTCGTTACAACAGTTTGACACGTTCTTTCCCAGATCGTGCTAAGACACTGTTTGCAAAGGCAGAAGAGGATGCTAAGGAAAACTACGAGCATCTCGAGAAATTATCTAAATTATAAGTTTTTCCAGAATCCAATAAATGAGAAGGCTCTGTGCAGTAATGTACAGGGCCTTCTCGTTTTAGACAAAACGCTTTTTGTACCTCTCTGTCAGATTTTGCGAGAATTACAAAATCATCTATTTTTATTTTATTCGTCACGCAGTATTCACATATACCGGGCATAATAATATCACAGTCAAAGAGAAATGAAGATCACGATCTTTTAATGTCACGATCTTTTAATGAAAGGAATGAGAACTATGGATGATTCCAATCAGAAGAATTCAACTGACCGTGAAAATGCAGATGCAAACAGCGGCAATGTGAATAACCCAGAAGAAAATGCCAATTCTAATAAGAAGAGTGAAGCTGTTTGGAGTGGAGATACTTATCACACTGGGCATATTCATTCAGACTCTTATTCACCGAATGAAGAGGATGTTGGAGGTTCTTCCACGCAGTGGCATGATCAAAATTCCAATGATTCATCCGCGCCTTATAATGCTGCACAGCAAGAACCAGTTTGGCATCAAAACACATGGCAGCCACCCCAGTATCAAGACCCGGGACAAAAAAAGATGTACCGAGAAAAGAAAAGACACGACCGAAAAGGCAGCCACATGTGGAGCCGAATATTAGCTGGTATTGTCGGGTGTTTCGTAATTTCCGCTTGTTCAATCGGCATTTTTGTAGCACTGGTCAATAATGGAGTTATTCACTTTGGTAACTCCAGTTCTGGTGGTTCTGCTTTTGCAATTACAAAATTGATTGACAATTCAAGTGGTTCCGCCGCATCTACCAGCTCCGGTACTTCCAAGGGTAAACTTTTAACAAAGCAGCAGGTATGTCAAAAAGTAATTCCCAGCGTGGTTTTGGTTCAAAATTATCAGAATGTTTCCAATGAATTTGATTTTTCAGGAACAGGGACGAATGATAGTGATAATTCTTATAACAATACCAGTCTATTTGGAAACGATAATGGCCAAAACGGCAGCTCAAACAGAAAAAATGGTGGAACCAGTTCCAATTCAAGTGATGGTATCTCTCCTTCAGGGGAAGGTTCCGGCGTAATCATCAGCAGTGACGGCTACATCATGACCAATGCCCATGTTGTTGATGGTGCTTCTGCGCTGAAAGTCGTCCTCAGCAGCGGCAAGAGTTATGAAGCAAAGCTAATCGGCAGCGATGAAGTGACGGATCTTGCGCTGATTAAAATCAATGCAACAGGTCTGGCTGCCGCTGAGTTTGGCGACAGCAGCAGCTTAAAAATTGGAGACGAAATTGTTGCAATCGGGAATCCTGGCGGCAGTGAGCTGGCCTCAAGTGCGACATTTGGCAATATTTCTGCATTGAACCGTACCATCACAGACAGCGACACTGGTTATACCCGCCAGTGTATCCAAACAGATGCCGCCATTAACCCCGGTAATTCCGGCGGCGCACTGGTCAACATGTATGGCCAAGTAATCGGCATCAATTCCAGTAAGCTGACACAGGTTGGCGGGACATCTGCTGAAGGCCTTGGTTTTGCAATTCCAATCAATGATGCACAACCAATTATTTCAAGTCTCAAACAATATGGCTATGTGAAAGACCGCGCGGTATTAGGCATCAGTGGGCGCATGGTAGATTCCGTTTCGGCACGTATTTACGGCCTTTCTACTACCGGATTTGTAATTCAGAAAATCACTAATTCTGCCCTGACCAAAGCAGGGGTTACGGTGGGCGATATGATTACTAAAATTGACGGTACTTCTGTCATATCCAGCGGAACCATCACTTCTGCCGTAACAAAGAAAAAGGCCGGAGACACCGTAAAACTCACACTTTACAGTTTACAGACAGGCCACAGCAAAGAGGTTACTGTAAAACTAATTGCACAAACCGGTAAGAGTTCTTCCTAATTTGCTTACAAGTCTTTTTTTCATAAATTTCTCCTCTCTCTTGAAGGGCAGACCGCAATTGGTCTGCCCTTCAATTTTTATGAATCCAATTCTAAAACTTTTTATTCATTAAACAAAGCTTAGAAGACGCAAATAACAGGATCCCGCCAAGCAGGAATTGACAAGCGAAATCTCTTATCTTATAATCATTTTAGGAAGTAATATGTTAAATAACAGGAAGAAGAGATTGCATTGAAAATCAGTTTGCTGGAACCCCTCGGTGTACCGGAAAGTGTAATCTGTGGTCTGTCTGAGGACTTAAAAAAGGCAGGTCATGAGTTTGTTTACTATAACTCTAAAACAACCGACAAAAACGAACTTGCGGAACGTTCCAAAGATTCCGATATCATTATGATTGCCAACAATCCCTATCCAGATGAAGTCGTAGAATCCGCCAAAAAGCTTAAGATGTTAGCCGTTGCCTTTACAGGAATTGATCATGTGGGTCTTTCGGCATGTAAAAAGAATGGCATTACTGTCTGCAACTGCGCTGGATATTCCAATGAAAGTGTAGCGGAACTGACAGTCGGCCTTGCAATCGGCGTACTGCGCCACATCCGGCAGGGCGACAGCGCAGCCAGAACAGGCGGAACCTCTGCAGGGCTTGTCGGCGGCGAACTTCGCGGACGCACTGTTGGGATTGTCGGCACCGGACGCATCGGCATCCGCACTGCTCAGCTATTCGGTGCATTTGGTGCAAAACTGCTTGGCTATGCCCGCCATGAATCCGATAAAGCGAAAGCTGCAGGAATCCGCTTTACCAGTCTGGAAGACCTGCTGCAAAACAGTGACATTGTTTCTCTGCATCTGCCGCTTACTGCTCAAACCCGAAAATCATTTGGTGAAAAACAGTTTGCCCAAATGAAGTCTGGCGCTGTCTTTCTGAACTGTGCACGCGGTGCAATTGTTGATAATGAAGCACTGGCAGAAGCACTAAACAGCGGTAAACTCGCAGGAGCAGGCATTGATGTTTTTGATATGGAACCTCCACTTCCCAAAGATTATCCCCTTCTGCAGGCAAAAAACATTCTTCTGACACCTCATACAGCATTTTTGTCTCAGGAATCCATGCTAAGCCGTGCAAAAATTGAGTTTGACAATGTGAAGGCATATCTCTCCGGTTCACCAAAAAATGTCTGCAAAATTGAATAAACACACATCTCTATAAAAGATTTCACATGATGCTTACACTGGATTGTTTTATAAATTCGGAATTTCAGCTTTTTTATAAAGTGATATTTACAAATTACTGTTTGGAACAAGAAACAATTGACAAATTGCCAAATGTGCTATATGATAAATAATGTTGTGAATATAATGATTTAAATGTTTAAAATCACAACAGGCACTTATGGAAGCGACGCTTTCCTGTCAGTTGCATAGAAGCAGCTGGATCCGGCATGAAGCCGGTTCTTATCCTTAATGATTATCTTTTCTATAGAATTAGCATTAGGAAGATGCTGTACCTTTTCGATAAAAGGTATGGTATCTTCTTTTTATCTGTCGACAATTAAAAATGCGAAACCTGTTTTTCTAAAAAGTTATGTAAACAAATAAGTCTTTTAAATCTAAATCAGCTGTTTTGATCTTTGGAAATGAAGGAGAAACTTTAAAATGCATATTCCAGATAACTATCTAAGTCCCCAAACATGCGCCGTGATGGCTGCGGCAATGGTACCTGTATGGACGATATCCATTAAAAAAATAAAAAAAGAAATTCCAAAAGAAAAATTACCACTGATGGGTGTTGCGGCAGCATTCTCCTTTATCAGCATGATGTTCAATGTTCCCATTCCCGGAGGTACCACAGGTCACGCTGTCGGGGGAACCCTGATTGCACTCTTACTAGGACCATACGCGGCCTGCATATCGATTAGCGTTACATTACTGCTGCAGGCACTCATTTTTGGAGATGGAGGAATTTTAAGTTTTGGTGCCAATTGTTTTAATATGGCATTTGTCCTTCCATTTGTCGGGTACATAATTGCAACCTTCATCAACAAACATCTGAAAAAAAACAAGAACGGCCTATTAGGTGCTACAATCGGCTCCTATGTTGGCATTAATGCGGCTGCACTTTGCGCTGCAATTGAATTTGGTATTCAGCCCATGCTGTTTCAGGACGCAGCAGGAAAAGCCATGTACTGCCCGTATGGTCTAAACATTTCAATTCCGGCCATGCTTGGCGGGCATCTCACTTTCTTTGGTTTAGCAGAGGTCGTTTTTACAGTTTTCGTACTGCTCTTTGTAGAAAAAGTATCCCCGAATTTTAAAGCAAAAATAGGAAACAGAGAAAAGGCAAAAACTCCGCTGCCAATTCGGATTCTTCTTGCTGCACTGATTGTCCTAACACCAATTGGTTTGCTTGCGGAAGGTTCCGCTTGGGGGGAATGGAGCAAAGACGAAATTGCTGCTACCGGTGTAGGATTTACACCTTCCGGTATGATGTCCGGAATTCACTACAAAGCTCTTCTTCCGGATTATTCTATTGTGGGCCTGCCAAACTGGTTTGGTTACATATTGTCGGCCATGATAGGAGCTGCAGTTCTGGTTATTCTTTTTAAATTAATTTCAGGCGTGCGCAGCCACAAGACAGCATCAGCAGAGTAAAGGAAAAGGAGAAAAGCATATTGAGAACAAGTTTAAAGATTATGCGCTTCATTTCCAGCCTGATGGAGGATGATACGCAGCCGCAAAAATCAAAAGTTTTGCCTGCACTGCGAATTTTTGCCTGTATCCTTTGTATTTTGTTATGTGCGCTTGCAAAAAATGCCCTCTTTGTTTTAATCGTCATTGCTGTAGAATTACTCCGTCTTTCCATGAAAAAAGCCGCCGTAATCTGGCAGATTTTAAAACCTGTGCTGACTGCTGTTTTATTTGCCGTAATATTTTTACTTCCATCCATTTTTCTTGGTTCGCTGCGCACAATAACTACCGTAACTATGAAAGTTTTTGAATCTGTGCTGGTATTGTCCCTGATGAATGCTACTATGTCATGGAAAGAAATCACAGATGCTTTCCGCACATGCCATATGCCCCAGATATTTGTGTTTGTCCTTGACACAACCGTTCGTTTCCTAGTCGTATTAGGTAGATACAGCCACGCAATTGGAGAAGCAGTATCTTTAAGGAGTGTTGGAAAAACAAACTGGAAAACTTCCCAGACAGGCGGTATCCTCGGAACAACTTTTTTAAAGGCACAGCAGCTGTCACAAGAAACTTCAGAGGCAATGGCCTGCAGATGCTTTGATGGAGAATATAAAAGTTATACTTCTCATAAATTCAACGCGTTCGATGCCGCGTACCTACTGCTGATTCCTGCCATGGCAGCCCTGTTCTTTTACAGTGAATGGATGATAAAATGATTCAACTTCATGATGTTAGTTTTTCCTATCCGCAAAGTACGGCAGTAAGCCATGTGACTTATACCTTTGAGATGGGAAAATGTTATGTTCTCCACGGTCCAAATGGATGCGGTAAATCAACTCTTTTTCGGATTCTAAATGGTCTGGATTTCCCCACTTCTGGAAAATATTTTTTTGATGGTGAAGAAATTACAGAAAAGAAAATGAGGAGCCAAAAATTCGCAAAAAGTTTTCACAAAAGGATCGGCTATGTTTTTCAAAATTCAGAAATTCAGCTTTTTACCAAAAGTGTGGAAGATGAAATTGCTTTTGGCTTACATCAGCTTGGCCTTGCGGATGGTGAGATCATAAGCCGTGTTGAAAAATACATCCGCCTTTTGAAACTCCAAAATGTCCGTTCAAGAGCCCCGTTTAATTTGAGCGGAGGGGAAAAAAAGCGGGCAGCGCTGGCAGCTGTGCTGGCAATGGAGCCATCCGTTTTGATTTTAGATGAACCCATCAGCGGGCTTGATGAAGAAGGTCAAAAGTGGATTACACAATTTATCTGCAGCATAAAATCGCCTGACAAATTGATCATTCTTGCAACACATAATCGGGAATTTATAAAACAAATCGCTGATGTAGAAATTATCATGAATAAGGAACATCGTTTTGAAAGCAGCATTCCTTATTGATGCATGAAAGAGAAACTATATATAAACTATATAAGAAAAACTAGATTGCCTGCAACTTTTTGAATTTTTGGTTTTTATTATTCACTAAATGGTGTATAATAAAATTGTAGTTTATTGTTTTTCAGTTGCATATCCACAAAATAATATTACATATAAAGGGGATTTATAAAATTTATGCTAGAAAAAATGATTGAAATCCTTCGGAAGAATCCACGCAAGATTGTATTCCCGGAGGGAACTGATGCTCGTATTCTGGACGCTGCAGCTCATCTGAAGAAAGAAGGGTTCCTGACCCCTGTACTCATCGGTAAAGAAGCCAATGTGGAAGCAGAAGCTAAAAAAGCCGGTCAAGATATTTCTGGAATTGAAATTGTTAACCCAGATAATTTCCCTGACTTTCAAAAGATGGTTGCAAAAATGGTAGAGCTGCGTCACGGCAAAATGGATGAAGAAACTTGCCGTGCAAATCTGAAAAAGTCCAATTATTTTGGCACCATGTATGTGCAGATGGGCTATGCAGACGCACTGCTTGGCGGTGCAACTTATTCCACCGCTGATACTGTCCGGCCGGCTCTGCAGCTCGTGAAATGTAAGCCCGGCCACAAGATTGTGACCAGTTGCTTTATTCTTCACCGCCCAGACGGAAAAGGCGGAGAAGAAATGTATGCAATGGGTGACTGTGCAATCAATATCAATCCAGATGAAGATCAACTGGTCGAAATCGCGCAAGGTACCGCAGAAACAGCCAGGACCTTTGGAATGGAACCCAAAGTTGCTTTTCTATCCTACAGCACAAAAGGTTCTGGAAAAGGCGACAGCGTCATTGCGATGAGCAATGCGACTCAGAAACTTCAGGCACTCCATCCAGATTTTGATGTAGACGGTGAACTGCAGTTTGACTCTGCTATTTCCCCAGAAGTTGCTTCTCTGAAAGCGCCTGACTCCAAAGTGGCCGGACGTGCAAATGTTTTCATCTTCCCAGATATTAATGCAGGCAATATTGGTTACAAGATTGCCCAACGGCTGGGAAAATTCGAGGCACTTGGACCTGTAATGGCAGGCCTGAATGCACCAATTAATGACCTATCCCGTGGCTGCAATGCCGAAGAAGTTTACAAAATGGCTATCATTACGGCTGCTCTCAAATAAAAATTTTCAGGTGTTGTACAAGCGTTTTGATCGAAGGAAACTACTGATTATAAAAAAGCATCGGCACAAAGCCGATGCTTTTTTATAGTTAAATTCGAT
>ENA-UOOE01001159-UOOE01001159.1-fermentation-metagenome-genome-assembly--contig:-NODE-1159-length-23059-cov-4.875717_pt1 | contig 23059 bp, 19 predicted proteins | sample MGYA00245776_ERZ724021 | MGnify/ENA primary metagenome ERZ724021 (study PRJEB28704, sample SAMN03018321) | fermentation metagenome | biome: anthropogenic terrestrial biome; feature: soil; material... | reverse complement strand
TAAAATCAAGCGGTGAAAGAACGGTAGTACAGGCACTTGAAATAATGAAATCAAATCATGTAGATAGTTTGCTTGTAGTAAATGAGAATAATAATCTAATGGGACTTGTTACTTTGAAAAAGATCAGACTTAATATTGATAAAAATAAGAGATTAAAGGATATTATGGAGACAGATGTAATAACAGTAAGTTTTGAAGATTCTATAATAAATGCTTTAGAAAAAATGGAATATAACAAAAAAGGATATATTCCTGTTATAGATGACAAGTCAACTTTAGTAGGGCTTATTACAAGAAGTAGTCTTTTATCTGTAATGAGTAATCAGTATATTAATAAGGATGTGGATGTTTAGTGAATACTATAAGTAACTTTTTTCAATTTGTAATAGACAGAAGATTACAAATATACAATCTTTTTATAGAACATATACAGTTGACCATGTTTGCAGTTTTAATATCTGTAATAATAGGAATTCCCCTGGGAATGTTTATAATAAGAAACAGGAAACTTTCCGCCGGGGTAATTGGAGTTGCAAATGTTATACAATCTATACCTAGTCTGGCCTTACTGGGTTTTTTAATTCCGGTACTAGGAATAGGAAGTAAACCTGCAATTGCGATGGTAGTTTTATATTCCCTTCTTCCAATTATAAAAAATACTTTTACCGGACTTACTAACATAAATGGATCTGTAATTGAGGCTGCAGAGGGACTTGGACTTACCAAAAGTCAGATTTTAATAAAGGTTAGACTTCCTCTTGCAATGCCAGTTATAATGTCTGGTATAAGAATATCGGCAGTTACTGCAGTGGGACTTATGACCATTGCGGCCTTTGTAGGAGCTGGAGGACTAGGATATCTGGTATTTTCAGGAGTACAGACTGTTAATAATAACATGATTCTGGCAGGGGCAATTCCAGCTTGTTTTCTGGCTATATTCTTTGATTTTATTATAGGAAAGATTGAAGATATAGTAACGCCTAAAGGTATAAAAGTTTCACATAAAAAATCCAAGAAAAAAACTAATAAAATTATTACTAAAATATTAAAGAATAAAAAACCTGTTTTAACAGTAGTAGCTTTATTGATATTGGGTATTGTTGTATTTATGACATATAGTGGATTAACTAGAAAAACCATAGTGGTTGGTTCAAAAAACTTTAATGAACAGATAGTACTTGGAAATATGGTTTCTTCTTTAATAGAGTACAATACGGATTATAAAGTAGATAGAAAGTTAAATTTGGGTGGCAGCAGTGTGGTTTTTAGTGCCATGAAGTCCGGTAATATAGATTTATATGTGGAATATACAGGTACAGGACTTGTTAATATAATGAAACGAGAATCTATAAGCGATGCAGATCAGGTTTATGATATAGTAGAAGATTATTTTAAGAAAAACTATGGTATGCAGTGGCTTAAACCCTTAGGATTTAATAATACCTATGTACTGGCGATGAAAAAAGAGATGGCAAGTAAATATAATATAAATACCATATCGGATTTGACAAAAATAAGTAATAATATAAATTTAGGTTGTACTATGGAGTTTGCAAATAGAGATGATGGATATCCGGGACTTCAAAAATTATATGGATTAAATTTTAAAACTGTAAAAGGTCTAGATGGGGGGCTTAGATATTCTTCTCTTGAAAATGATGAAACTCAGGTAACAGATGCTTTTTCTACAGATGGGCTGCTTAAGAAATTTGATTTGAAACTTCTAAAAGATGATAAAAACTTTTTCCCTCCTTATTATGCAGTTCCTTTGGTAAGAGAAGATGTGTTAGAAAAGTATCCTGAAATTAAACCATTACTCTTAAGTTTAGAAGGAAAAATTACGGATGATGATATGAGAGAAATGAATTATAGAGCTGATAATGGTGAAGATCCTAAAGTAATAGCAGAAGATTTCCTGAAAGAGAAGGGATTAATCAAATAAGGTGCTGATGAAGCATCATAGAAGTATTAGATATAATGTTTGGTAAAGATGGTTTTTGCCGAACATTATATTTTTATATATGTATGGAATTAAAATGGAAGTTCTGAATTTCAAAAAATATGGAATATGGGTTATAATATAATCTATAAATATAGAATTCAGGAGGATGTTATGAATATAAAAAATGTAGCTGTACTTGGTACCGGTACTATGGGAAATGGAATAGTTCAGCTTTGTGCGGAAAGTGGATTAAATGTGAATATGTTCGGGAGAACTGATGCTAGTTTGGAAAGAGGGTTTACAAATATAAAAAGTAGTCTCAAGAACCTTGAGGAAAAGGGAAAAATAAAAGCCAATATATCAAAAGAAACATTAAGAAGGATAAAGGGTGTTAAAACTATTGAAGAAGCGGTAGAAGGCGTCGATTTTGTAATAGAATGTATAGCTGAAGATTTAGAACTTAAACAAAAAGTATTCTCTAAGCTGGATGAAATATGTGCTCCTGAAGTTATCTTAGCTTCTAATACTTCAGGACTTAGCCCCACAGATATAGCAATAAATACAAAGCATCCTGAGAGAGTGGTTATTGCTCATTTTTGGAATCCACCACAGTTTATACCATTGGTAGAAGTGGTACCGGGAAAACACACTGATTCCAAAACCGTGGGTATAACTATGGATTGGATTGAGCATATAGGTAAAAAGGGGGTTAAAATGAGGAAAGAATGTCTTGGATTTATAGGTAATCGTCTCCAGCTTGCATTGCTTAGGGAGGCATTATATATAGTTGAACAGGGATTTGCAACGGCAGAAGAGGTAGATAAGGCTATAGAATATGGTCATGGAAGAAGATTACTAGTTACGGGCCCTATATGTAGTGCGGATTTAGGAGGACTTGATATATTTAATAATATATCTTCCTATCTATTTAAAGATCTTTGCAACGATACTGAACCTTCTAAGCTTTTAAAAAGTAAGGTGGACAGTGGTAATTTAGGCAGCAAGACTGGAAAAGGTTTTTATAATTGGACACCAGAATTTTTACAAAAAAAGCAAAATGAAAGAATCCAGCTGCTCATGGATTTTTTGGAAAAAGATAAAAATAATAAATCCATTGAAAGGAATATGTAACATATGGGAAGATATGTCATAGTGTGTGCTATAGGTGGCGGTGCATTAAAATTTCATGAGAAATTAACTAATGATGTCTGTTATAAATTCAATAAAAAACGTACTAAATTACCGGCCCATTTTACAATAAAAGCCCCTTTTGAAACTGATAAAATTGAGGATATAACAAATATTTTAAATAAATTTTCTAAGAGTAATTATAAGTCACCAATAAAAATTGAAGGTTATGGAACATTTAGAGAAGATGTAGTTTATATGGATATAAAAATGTCATCACAAGCTAAAAAAGTCCACGATGATTTTATAGATGAATTAGAAAAGGTACCATGGATAAAGTTCAAACATAATGAAGGAAAAAATAAAGTTTTTCATTGTACCGTAGTATCTAAGAGAATAAAGGATAGATTTAAAGAAATATGGGATTATGTCAATAAATATACCTGTAATTTTAATGAGTATTTTGATAATATATCCCTTTATCAGTGGAAAAATAATACATGGATACTAATAAAAAGATATAATCTTAATGACAGCTAAAGAACAATATAAGTGCAGTTTGTCATCAAGATTAATTTTAATAGGGCTTACAAAACCGGATCCTTAAATTTAGATCGAAATGTTGACTTTGTAATTTAAAATTACTCCCCTTCAACTGATTATTAAGTTTTTAATTTCTTATTTGTATGTTATTATAAAATTTAATAATTGCCAATTTAAATTATAGAAATTTCTTTTAAGAAATTTCTATAATTTAAATTTTAAAATCAGATTAGGTTATTTAATCCAAAGGTTTAAATTTAGCTTTACCTACGCCACAGACTGGACATTCCCAGCTCTTAGGCAGATCTTCAAATAATGTACCTGGTTCAACACCAGAGTCAGGATCTCCAACTGCGGGATCATAAATAAATCCACATACAGAACATTGATATTTAGGAGCATCTTTTACAGGATTATTTTTATTTGCTGCATGAGTTGGTGAGGTTTGTGGAGATTTACCACGTTTTACATCCTGGTAATATGCATATGTCATAGGATCTATATCTTTTATTAATTCTGAATTAAGTACTTTTCCAACGAATATAGTGTGGGTATCTATGTCTATTTCTTTTTCAACTTTTAATTCAATCCATGAAGCGGCATTGTCAAGAACTATTGGAACGCCACTTGCACCTGTTTTGAAGGATACTCCAGAAAATTTATCAGTAGTTCTTCCTGATTTAAACCCAAACTTACCTACAAATTCTAAAGGAGTTTCCGTGGAAAGGGCAGATACCCCTATTAACTTGCTTTTTTGTATATATTCATGAGTAAGATTTTGTTTATTAATACTTACAGCAATTCTAGCTGGATCTGATGTTATTTGAAAAACTGTATTGGCAATTTGTCCATTTTTCTTACCTTCAGAGATAGAGCTTATAACATATAAGCCGTAACTTAGTTTATAAAATGCTTTATTATTAATCATAATTCATATACTTACATAATATTAAAATTTAATATTAAAATTTAGTATGTAAGTAATACCTCCTCTCATTTACATATTATTTAAAGTAGTGTATTAAAAGCAGTATTTGGTTACTTCCCCCCTTTTTTTATGTGAGATAAGTTTTTATATAAAATGTTTTCTTAAATAAATTATACACCATAAAAATTGTTTATTCAATAGTTTTTATAATTTTTTAATAACTAATTTCAAGCAATAATCATTATTTGAAATTAGTTATGTTATATACTTATATATTATCTTGATCTGTTAGAATTATAGGTTCATTTTTTGTGATGGCAATAGTGTGTTCATATTGTGCTGATAAGCTGCCATCAGCAGTACGTGCAGTCCAGTCATTAGGATCTAGTAGGGTCCTATAGGTTCCTATATTTATCATAGGTTCTATAGTAAGTACCATTCCTTCTCTAAGCTTTAGTCCTCTACCAGGTTTTCCATAATGGGGTACTACCACATCATCATGCATTACTTTACCGATACCATGTCCTGTGTAATCTCTTACTACAGAATATCCTAAAGATTCTGCATAAGTTTGTATAGTGTATCCTATATCCCCTATTCTATTTCCAGAAAGGGCTTTTTCTATACCTTTATAAAGGCATTTTTTTGTAACTTCCATAAGATTTTTAGCTTCTTCTGAGATTTTTCCTACTGAATAGGACCATGCAGAGTCAGCTAACCATCCATTTAGGTTTACGACCATGTCAATGGTCACAATGTCTCCTTCTTTTAAAGGTTTATTTGTGGGAAAACCGTGACAAATTTCATTGTTTACAGAAGCACAGGTTGCATAGGGAAATCCCATATAACCTTTCTGTTCTGGTTTTGCGCCATGTTCTTTTAGATATTTTTCTACAAAAGAATCTATTTCCATAGTAGTTAAACCTGGTTTTATTATTTTTCTGATTTCCTTATGACAGGATGCTAGTATTTTTCCAGCTGCTGCCATGTAGCTTATTTCCTTATTAGTTCTTATAGCTATCAATATTTTCCCCTCTATCTTAAAATTTATAATATTTACTCCATTTTAACATATTTATAAATAAAAAATAATATTATTTTTTATTTATATCACAGTAAAAATTTATATCTATATTTTTTTCTATTCCTATTTTTTTGTCTAAAATATTTTACTTACCTGCCTAATAATCGCTTGATTGTTGATTTTATAAATATTAGCTATAATTATAGGTATTAAACAATAGATTCAATATAAAAAGTTATAGTATAGATCCTTTTAAGATTCAAGTAGAGAAAAGCATTTCTTATAACAAATTCTATCTGAATCTAATGTTACTTGATTAGAAAAGGAGTGGATAAATGTACAAAGTGGATTTAAATTGTGATTTGGGAGAAAGCTTTGGGGTCTACAAAATAGGAAATGATGAAGAAATATTAAAATATATTACTTCTGCTAATATTGCATGTGGATTTCATGCAGGAGATCCTAAAATAATGCATGAAACTGTAAAGATTGCACTATCAAATAATGTGGCAATTGGAGCCCACACTGGATTTTTAGATTTGGCTGGATTTGGAAGACGTAATATTAGTGTATCTTCTGAGGAAGTTTATGATATGGTGGTGTATCAAATAGGGGCACTTTATGCTTTTGTAAAATCTGAAGGAGGTGTTATGCATCATGTAAAACCTCATGGTGCACTTTATAATATGGCTGCAAAGAATAAAAAACTTGCCAGGGCTATTGCAGAAGGAGTATATAGTGTGAATCCTGAATTTATTCTCTTTGGATTATCAGGAAGTGAGCTTGTATCTGAAGGAAATAGGATAGGACTTAAAACAGCTAGTGAAGTATTTGCAGATAGGACTTATCAATTAGATGGTTCGCTTACACCTAGAAGCCAAGGTAATACTGCAATAATTACAGACAGTGATGAGGCAGTAAATAGGGCTTGTCGTATGATAAAAGATGGATTGGTTATGTGTCAACAGAAAAAGGACATTAGAATAAAGGCAGATACCTTATGTATTCATAGTGATAGCCCGCAATCATTGATTTTTGCACGTAAAATCAATGAATATCTTAAAAATGCAGGCATTCATATAGAGAAGGTAACATAGAAATAATTTAAGTTAGGGTGATTATGTGTATAAATTTATAAAAATTATTATAGGAAGAAATTTTTATGGTTCATTATAAGTTTAAGTGGAATATTTTCCCTATGGGTGAGTCTGCAATTTTAATAGAGTTTGGAAAGGAGATTAATAAAGACATTCACAAAACAGTTAGAATGTTTGGAAAATACCTTGATAAACATCCTTTTAAAGGAATGATAGAATATGTGCCTGCTTTTTCAACGGTTACTATATTTTACGATATAATGAAAGTAAGAGTTAGAGAAGTCAATAAAGGAAGAAGAAAATCTTCCTATGAAATAGTTTCTTTGTTGATTAATGATATGCTTGCTAATTTTAATGTATGTATAAATGAAAATATAGATGAAAAAGTGAGGATTGTGAAAATTCCTGTATGTTATGGGGGAAAATTTGGACCAGATCTCCACTATGTTGCTGAATATAATAAAATTTCTGTAGATAGGGTAATAGAACTTCATTCTAATAATGATTATATTGTATATATGATTGGATTTGCCCCTGGGTTTCCTTATCTGGGAGGAATGTCTAAGGAAATAGCTGCTCCAAGGTGTAAGTCACCCCGTAAATCAGTTTCAAAAGGTTCTGTTGGAATTGCAGGAATGCAAACAGGTGTTTATCCAATTAGTACTCCAGGAGGATGGCGAATTATTGGAAATACACCGAAAGTATTGTTTTCTCCTTCTAAATGTCCGCCCAGTATTCTACGTTCAGGTGATGTGGTGAGATTTTATCCTATTTCTCCTGATGAATATGATAAATATAGGGAGAGTGAGAAGTGAACATAAGTGTTTTAAAATCAGGATTTCTTACAACCATTCAAGATTTAGGAAGGGTTGGATATCAAAAGTATGGAGTTATAGTGGGTGGTGCCATGGATACCTATGCATTGCGTGTAGGAAATATTTTAATTGGCAATAAGGAAGGAGAAGGAGCACTGGAAATTACGCTAATTGGACCTTATTTAAGTATGCCAAAAGGCACTCTTTTTTCCATAACAGGAGGGGATTTTTTACCAACCATAGATGAAAAAACTGTACCTATGTGGAGACCTGTATATTTAAATAGAGATGCTATATTAAAATTTAGTAATTGTAGATTAGGCTGTTATGGCTATTTATGTGTTGCAGGAGGATTTGATGTACCAGAAATTATGGGAAGTAAAAGTACATATATTAAGGCCAAAATAGGGGGTTATAGTGGTAGAGCTTTGAAAGAAGGTGATAGAATTAATCTCAATCCTCCAGAAGTACAGTCAGTTAATATTATAAATACGTTGTGGAAAAAATCCGCATCACAAATATTTACTACAGTCAATTGGTATGTAAGAGGATATAAGGAGGAAAATTCCGCACATAGTTTTATAAGAATTGTTAGAGGAAGGAATTTTAAAGATTTTACTGAAGGGAGCTTAAAGAGATTTTTTCACGATCCTTTTAAAATTTCCCATCAGTCCGATAGAATGGGATACAGGCTGTTAGGGCCTACATTGAAATTGAGAAAAACTTTTGACATGATTTCTGAAGCAGTTTCTTTTGGCACAGTACAAATTCCTTTAGATGGCAATCCAATTATACTATTAGCGGACAGACAGACTACAGGAGGATATCCTAAAATTGGAGAAATAGCTTCTGTAGATATTGGGAAAATTGTAAGAATGAAACCCGGTGAAAAAATTATATTTAGAGAAATTTCTTTAAAAGATGCAGAAAGTTTGTATTTTAACAGAGAAAAGTATATAGGTGATTTAAAGAAAGCTATATATTTAAAAAATTCTATTAATTTCGAAATATAATTGCATACTACTATTTCTATTAATTTTTTTAATATTCAGTTGACTTATTGAGATCTTTAAGATATAATATAGCTAAGGAGAAAGTAAAAAGTTCTTCTTGAAAATCCTAGCTCATAATTTAATGTAAGTTGAATTGTTAAATACTTTAAAAGATAGTTAGGGTAAGAAATACAATTAGTTTATTTGTAAGTAGAATTTTATATTTACAAAAGTTACTGTTGTATGCAAGTGTTAGTCTGTTAGAGATTAATTATTAGTAGAATGTGTTCCTATGAGACATCCGATTTATAATATTTAAATTACTATAATTTTTTATGAAGTGCTTAATATTACTAAAAGAGTAACCGAAAAAGAAAGGTGATAAAAATTCAAGTAGAACCGAGTTTTTTATGTGAGCTAGGATTTTAGCCACCATTTAGTGTCATTTAGCTAAGTGGTGGTTTTATTTTTCGGAATAAATCAAATGATTCTTAGGTTCAGGTGGAGTTTCCTCATAAGGAATACTTTTTTCTATCTGAACCCCTAGAAGAATTTATCTAGGGGCGCAGCAGTGCTCATCTCCCCACTTTGAAGAAGATGAAGTGCTAGCTAATCGCCCCTTTTGGATAAAAATTTTGTGTTGAATTATGCATATTTATAGATCTAAAAAAACATATATGGTAACATATGATAATGTAATTTAAGAATGGGGTATCTAAAAATAAACAAAAATTATAAAGATATAAATGTAAAGAAGGAGGTCAAATATAGTATATGTCTAAAAAAATATCATTAGAGTACAAGCTTATTATTATATTAATATTAATTGTCTGTATACCGCTTTTATTAATATCTATTACGAGTTTTCATATGGCATCAAAGCTGGCATATAATAAAACAAGTCAGCTTACTATGGAAATATCCAATGAAAAATCCTCATTTATAGACTTACATGTCAATTCAATAAAAAATTCAATACAAGCCTTGGCCATTAATGAGACTATAATTAATAGTAATGAAGATGGCATGATTAATGAACTTAGAAGTATAACTGATAGCAATAAAGATATAATGCAGTCATATGTAGGAGATGAAACAAAAAACTTTACAATATACCCCTTAACTGAATTACCTGCTGGATATGATCCCACCACTAGAGATTGGTACAAACAGGCCATAGCCTTTCCAGATAAGGTATTTATAACTAAACCTTATAAAGATGCTGTCACAGGTAAAATTGTTATAACTGCTGCAAAAAAAGTACAATCTAGTAATGGAAAGACAACGGTGGTAGGTATAGATATTGATATATCTACTTTATGTAATAAAATAGCATCTACTAAAGTTGGGGAAACAGGGTATTCCATATTAGCTTTGTCTGATGGTACAATTATTGCACATAAGGATAAGAATAAATTAATGACCAATATAAAAAAAGAAATTCCATCTGCACAAATAATTTTAGATAAAAAAAGTGGAGATTTACAATATAATGATGGAAAACTTTTAAATATAGTGGGATTCAACCAATCTAAAGAAACAGGGTGGATATCCATAGCGGTTCTTCCGGAAAGTGATTATATAGGAGAGCTGAATTCAATTATAATGACGATTTCAATAGTTTTAGTTATTATAATCGCAGTAGTTATTATATGTGGAATAGTTATTGCAAAATATGTAACTAAACCTCTTTCGAGAATACAGGCATTTGCAAAACGTCTTTCTGTCTGTGATTTTAGTACTCCTATACAACTAAGAAGGCGGGATGAATTTGGACAAACCGCTCAATTGCTTAACACTGCACAAAAAAGTGTTAAAGAACTGATAAAGACCATAATGGATAATTCTAGGGATATAGCTTCTTCCAGTGAAGAGCTTTCTAATTCGGTGGAAGAAATAACATTAAAATTTAAGATTATAGATGGTTCAATAAATGACATGGTAGCTTGTTCTCAGGAAGTTACATCATCTACGGAAGAGGTAACTGCATCTATAGAGGAAATAGATGCAAATGTAAATGAATTATCAAATAAAACTGAAAATGGAAATAAAAATGCAAATGAGGCTAAAACAAGGGCACTTTCCATAGAAGAGAATGTTAAAAGTGCAATAGAGGAGTGTAGAAATATTTATAAAGAGCAAGAAACAAGAATATTAAAAGCCATTGGTGATGGAAAAGTGGTTGTAGAAATAAAGGAAATGGCAGATATGATATCAAGTATTGCAGAACAAACCAATTTACTAGCTTTAAATGCATCCATTGAAGCTGCAAGAGCAGGAGAACAGGGCAGAGGATTTGGTGTAGTTGCACAAGAAGTAAAAGTTCTAGCAGAACAATCTTCTGAAATAGTTTCTACTATACAAAATACCGTAATAAAAGTTCAAGAAGTTTTTAAGAATCTCTCAAATGCGAGTAATGAATTATTAAAATTTATTGATAAAAATGTGAATATACAATTAGATAATTATTCAAATACAGGAGATCAATACTTTAAAGATTCTGAAATCACTTATAATATTTCTAAAGATTTAGCCTCGATGACAGAGGAAATAAAAGTTACAGTAGATGAAATAACTAATGTTATAAATGGTGTTTCTGAAATTGCACAAAAATCATCGGAAAGTACTAATGAAATTAGGAGTTCTATAAATTATGTAACTCAAGGTATTGTACAAGTTAGTAAAACTGCAGAAGAACAATCTCATTTGGCACAAAAGCTTGATGAAATTATTCAAAAGTTTAAAGTTTAGTTTTAGCTTAAAAATTTTCTATGTAGGTTGTGATTTTTTACATAAATTTAAATTTATATAATTATTATATTGACAAAAAATTTTTCAAGTAGTATAGTAATAAAAAGTGGTATATTTGACAATAAGTACATCTGATTTTACATTTTTTATGCTATTAGGTTAATTATGAATCTAATATATAGAAAGTGTAAGATTAATTTAAATTATGTCAAAAATATTAGTTAGTTCACTAGAGATACCAGAGGCTAGTTTTACTTTATAATAAAACTAGCCTTTTTAATTTATCCGAACGCTACCAGTGCTAATACTCCCATCTTCTTTAAAGCTATACATTACACATAAGTTTGGGAATTAATTGATAAGTAACGTATACAGAGACAAAACATACATTTGAACATTCATAAATAAATATATTAATATGCATATAGGATTGAATAGTTTAGGGGGTTTATATGCATACTAATGATTGGATACTAGAGGAATTTAATGATGCACCTTTTGCAGATAATAGACTAAATAAGAGGTTAATCAAAATAGCTAATTGTTTCTACGAAAACCCCGAAAGTTCAATACCTCATACATGTAAAAGCTATGCAGGAACACAGGCAACATATAGATTCTTTAGTAACAATAGAGTTAAACCGGAGGTAATCCTAATGAGTCATAGAGAACCTATAATTATTTTCATATTTAGCAAGGGTATCCAATGCTTTCTGCTTATCATACAATTTAATACTTGCCCCACTCTTGCCTTGCTTAATTTCTTGTATTAAACTTCCATCAACTTCCGAGATTTCTTTAAAATCTATATAGTTAACTTTTTTCATACCTATATATAGCTTAGAAGTTAACGCTAATTTTATTAGCCGCAGTCCTTAGACTTAAAAATTTTATCTACTTCTTAGTGTTTAAAGTAAATTTTCGGTAAGTAATAAGTATTTAAACCTTATGTGAATATAAATTCAATTCAAAATGTTTTTATTACTATTTTTTGAAAATACGATATAGTATACATATTTTATAAATTTCTCTATCAATCAAAACTCCCTTGCATTACATCCCTCTAAAGTAGTACAAAGGAGTTTTAATTAAAAATAAGTAAATAATTTAGTAATAAAAGTTCTAACTTTTTATGCTGTTCACTGAGATATTACGTAAGTTTTTTCTCTTATAAATGCTTAGTATAAGCCCAACTGCTGCCATTTGCGTTATTGATGCTGTTCCTCCAAAACTTATGAATGGAAAACTTACTCCCATAATAGGTAAAAAGCCTAATATTATAAGTACATTCCATGTGAATTTTACTAAAAAAATACACATAAACCCTTGTATAATGAGACATCCAAAGCTATCCTTAACTTTTTTTGAAGCTAAAAACATACGTATTATAAATATAAAAGCAAATCCTATAACAGTAATTCCACTTATCCATCCAAAGGTATAAACTATATATGTAAGCACGAAATCATTTTGAACTTCTGGAAGAATTTTAGTAGGAAAAGTAAATCCCTGTCCATAAAGGCCTGCTATTTTCAAAAGTCTCCCTATTTGAAAATTAAAATATCCCGCTCCAATTATATCCTTATTTGGAAATAAAATGGCTATTGATCTTCTTACTGGATATGACTCTAAAACAATAAAATAAACACTGCTTACCAAAACCATACCAATAATAGTTAGAATATGTTTTAATTTTGATTTTACTAAAATCATTAAAGCTAAAAATAATGCCAAGTAAGTTATGGAACATATCATTGTCCCTAAAAGTATATACAATACTAATGGCAGAAAGACCATTATAAATCCATAGATAGCCTGTTTTATATTATTCCAATCTAACTTCTCTAATATTTTAGAAAGGGCAATGGCGTATAAAAATAGACTCAATTCTGTAATATCCATTCTAAAGACTCCTAAGTTAATCCATTTCTTGGTGCCGTTTACAGTAGACCCTATGACTAATTGAAGAATTAATGTTAATGTTATTGCAATATAAATAATCTTAGTATATCGCTCTATCACGCTATAGTTGAAAAAATATAATACTACCATTATACAATATCCCAACATATTAAATATTATATTTTTATAAAAAATACTCGTGCTTGAGGATATATTTTTAGTTGCAATGAAATAAATAGTAAGCATCCCTACAAGTGATAGTAAAATTGTCAAAAGTATAATCCATACTTCTTGAGCTACTTTATGACTTTCATTCAATTGCTTTCCTATGACTTCAGCATCCCCCATTTGTAAAATGGATTTTTCTATTGCTTCTTTCTCTTCCATACCATCTGCTATCATGTCTTTAATTTTTTCTTGGAAATGATCTAATAGTTCCTCCCTTATTTCATTATGGGCCTGTTTACATCTGACATGACTGCAAATTTTATTGATATAATCATCTATTTTAGAATCTCTTATCCCCATACAATTCCCTCCCAGATAACTTTATCTACAGCTGAACGGAATACCTTCCATTCTTCTTGCTTTTCTTTCATATGCTCTCTTCCAGATTTAGTGATTCTGTAATACTTTCTTTTTCTTCCATCCTCAGTTTTCGTCCAATGGCATTCTACCATTCCATCTCTTTCTAAAGAATGAAGTATAGGATATAAAGTTCCTTCCTTGAAAGTGAATACACCATCTGACTTTATTTCTATCTCCTTTATCATCTCGTAGCCATACATAGGCTTATGATCTAAAAGTGTTAAAATTAAAATCACTGTGCTTCCTTTCATCAATTCTTTATTGACTGTCATTTTATCACCTCCAATTGGGATATATAGGTTTAATATATATCGGATATCTATGTATAAATATATACTTATTTTCTACTTAATACAAGATAGATTATATAAATTTTTATTATCCCTGCTTAGGGAATTTTCTAACTAAGTTTAAATTTTATTGACATACCTCGAGTATCTATGTATAATTTAACACATAGATACTCAAGGTATTAATAATTTAGGAGATGCACATTCTGAATTTTAATAAAAGTCTCATAGTAGGGAGTACGATGCTTATGGTTTTACATTTGGTTAGTATTTGGGAAACATGCAATCATTCTCACAGTTGTTGCAATAAAAGGACATTTCAATTATGAGATCAGTGTCATGATATTTAGAACATTAAACTTAAATAGCACTTATGGATTTTACTTGTCAGTTGGAATAATTGTTTGTTTAATAATTAATTTTAAATGTTTCAATAACAATGGATTATGTTAATAATATAGATTGCAACCTATCATTTGTTTCCTTTGAGGGTTGTTCTTATCAGTTTGAAGGAGAAACTTGATTGTGTCATCAGATAGCAGCTTAATCCATCATAATTAGTAACATAAAAATGAGCTTATTATGAAATAAAAATATGTAGTGTCATTTGATGGCAGTAACTATAAAGAGTTTAGTATGATTTTAAGGAGAATAAATATGAAATCACAGATAAAGGACAATGGAGTGGTCAAAAGGAAAACTCTAAAACGAAAAATCAAGATATTAATATGCATATTATTAGTATTAATACTTGGAATTGTGTATGAACAAATCGGAGAACTTTTGGATAGTAGTCGGTTTCCACCACCAGGAAAAATTATAAATGTAAATGGACATAATATGCATATTTTTGCAGAAGGAAAAGGTAATACAACAGTAGTTTTTGCATCAGGGTGGAAAATACCATGCCCATATGTTGATTTTTATCCACTATATAGTGAAATATCAAAACATACAAGAATAGCCGTGTATGATAGACCAGGATATGGATGGAGTGAGGAGGCAAATACTCCTAGAGATATTGATATTATAGCAAAGGAAATGCATGAGTTGCTTAAAAAATCGGGTGAAAGAGCTCCGTATATACTTGTTGGACACTCCATAGGGTCACTTGAAGTTATAAGATTTGCTCAATTATATAAAAATGAAGTTAAGGGCGTTGTTTTGATAAATGGATCAAATCCTGATATGTATTCAAATGCGGAAAAACCATCAGTACTCGTTACTCTGCGTACATCAATATTTAATAATTCAATTTATTTATTTAATAAAAGTGGCATAGCTAGATTACTATTAAATTTAATACCAAATTTTTATTCTTCAACTGTATTGGTTACTGCAAGAAATAATTTTCAATTTGCTCCAGAAAATTTTAAAAAGCTTGATGCTGCTATGTTCCTAAAAACCTTTAATAATAGGAATCAAGTTAATGAAGCTAAGAATAAAGAGGTAAACGCTAGTAAAGTAGCCTCAAATGGCTATATAAAAGATATACCTCTCAGAATAATCACATCTGAAGAAACAAATAGTTATAAAGAAGCTGGAAAAAATCAACGTAATTTGAAAAAGTGGTCTGCAGATAGCAAGCAAATTATTGTGAAAGGAGCAGGACATGCCGTTCATTGGGGACATTCAGAAGTGATAAATAAAGAGATATTGGATTTATTAAGCAACTAATAGTAGTGATAGTAAACTGGACTTAAGTCAATATGGAGTAGAAGAAGTATCTATGGTTATTAGGAACAAATTATATGTAATATTAGAGAGTTTACTACTAAGTTACAACTGTTTTTAAATAAAAGTTAATAGTATAAATGAAAGGCTTATTTATATAAATATTTTTACTTTGATCTATTTACTGTATGAATTTACTTACATAATGCCTTAAAGCTATAATCTAATATAGGATAAGGCATAAGTGAATAAAAACATCATTTTGTTTAGTTTATGGAAATTACTTTACACTTTATGTAGGTTTTAAACAAAGTGTAATTTAATCAAAGAGAAACTTTGTAAATGGTATGTTTACAATTAATTAAGTTGAAATGGTAAGTTACAATATCAATTTGTGAATAGCTATATTTTAAAAGAGGTTTATAAATGGACTTAGAAACAAAAAAAGATAAAAGAAAAATCAAACTAATAAGCATAAAACGATTTAAAAAGTATGTATTTAAAGCTTTAATTTGTATAGTTGTTATTTTATTAATTGGTTTTTCATACGAAAAGATTGGTGAATATAATGATACCAATAACTACCCTCCAGTGGGAAAAATGGTTACTGTAAATAATCATAAAATAAATGTTTACAGCAAAGGTAATGGTAATGTTACTGTAGTTTTTTTATCAGGCATGAAGACCCCAAGTGCATATGCAGATATGTACCCCCTATATAACGAAATTTCAAAATACACTAAAACAGTTGTTTATGACAGGCCAGGACATGGATGGAGTGAGATAACAGATAAGCCAAGAGATATAGATTCTATTGTAAAGGAAATGCACACTGCATTAATAGAATCAGGACAAAAACCTCCATATATATTAGTAGGCCATTCATTAGCATCTTTATCAGTAATAAGATTTGCACAAACTTATGAAAATGAAGTATCTAGGTTAGTGTTAATAGATGGTGTTTCTCCTGAGTCTCATGCTAAAAATAGTTTAGTAATTCCTAATAGTACAGTATTTAAGTATAAGTTACTAAAGTCTATAGGCATAGCAAGGTTAGTACTTTACCATACAGATTATTATTCAAAAAATCTTAACTTTCTGCCTGATAATTTAAAAAAATTATATTTAGGAATGATTCTAAAAACCATGTATAATAAAAACATTATTGATGAAGGTATTATGGAAAGCACTGGTTCAAAAATTATTTTAGCAAACGGTCATTTAGGGAATGTATCACTTAGAATATTTACTTCTGAAAGTAATAGTTTAAATACAGAATGGGAAAATAGCCAAGAAGCCTTGAAAAAATGGTCTACAGATAGTATGCAAATGGTTGTTAAAGGTTCAACACATACTATACACCATACTTATCCTGATGTTATAAATAATGAAATAAAAAAATTGATAAAAAGTCAGATATAGAATGTATCTAAGTTTAATGCAAGTAAAATATCCATTAATACTATAAAATAAACTAAAGTCTACTTGCAATTTTCTTATTTAATGATTTAACTATAAAAATCGAATAATTCACTGCAACACCGTACTATTCAAATTGAATTTTTTGAATTTTGCGGTGTTTTTGCATCTTTTTTATCCCACGTATCTTTTCTATTTTTTTAATTATCGTATGATATGAGAATTTGTTTGTGGATAAGCTCTTAATTTATTCCCGAATGAGAATATATCCTCAAACTAGGTAAATTTTATAGATTTTAATTTATCGCATCCTAGGTACAATATTCATCACACGTACTTTATTATTCATAATCAAAATAAACTTGAATATATTTTAATATTAAATATATATCATTAGCTTGGGAGAGGCTTTATTTATGGAGAATGAAAATAGCTGTCCAATGAATTTGGAAAAAGAACTTAGTGCAAAAAGGTTGGCTAAGGAAGCAATATACCTAATTAAAAGTAGACAGGCAAAAAAGTTAAATTCTATATGGCTGGAGGTTACCGGATGTTCGGGGAATATTATTTCTTTTTTAAATAGTGTAAATCCAGGACTCAATTATATTTTAAATGAATTAGTTAACTTAACATACAATAACACACTGATGACATCAGAGGGAGAATTTGCTTTTGAGGCTTTATTAGATACTTTGAATACTGAATTCATATTGTTAATAGACGGAGCAGTGTCTACTAAAGAAAATGGCATGTATAATATAATAGCTCATTACAAGGGAAAGCCTGTCACAGCCTTAGATGCGGTAAAGATGGCAGGTGAAAAAGCCAAATATGTTTTAGCAGTAGGAACTTGTGCATCTTATGGTGGCATTTCTGCTGCAAAGCCTAATCCATCTTTGAGTAAAAGTGTATCTAATATATTAAATCGTGAAGTTATAAAATTACCTGGTTGCCCTTGTCATCCGGATTGGGTTGTAGGTACTATTGCGCATTTAGAAGCTTTTGGAAAACCCCAATTAGATGGTGAAGGAAGGCCAATTTTATTTTATGGAGTGACTATCCATGACAGATGTACAAGGAGAGGTTATTTTGATAAAGGTATTTTTGCAAAAAAATTTGGGGAAGAAGGTTGTATGTTTAAATTGGGATGTAGAGGACCTGTGACTAAAACAGATTGTCCAAGAAGAAAATGGAATGCATATGTAAACTGGCCTATTGAAGATAATACTACATGTATTGGATGTGCCAATTCAAGATTTCCAGATGGAATGGAACCTTTTGTAAGATATTAGGAGGAGTCTATGAAAAAAACTATTACAATTGATCCTATAACAAGAATTAGTGGCTTTTTAGAAACTAAAGTGGAAGTTGAACAAAATGTAATTATTGATGCAGAAACCAGCGGGCTTTTATTTAGAGGTTTTGAGAAGATGCTCAAAAGTAGGCAGCCCTTAGATGCCATATATTTTACTGAAAGAATTTGCGGCATATGCTCTACAGCACATGCCATGGCTTCTACACTGGCATTAGAGGATGCATTGAAGATTAATGTAAATGTAAATGATATGTATATACGAGATTTAATGCATGGTTTTGAATTCATACAAAATCATTTGAGACAATTTTATAATTTGACTATGCCAAGTTATGTAAAAATGCCTAATATTAGTCCACTATATTCAGAGCAATATGATGATTACAGACTTTCAGAAGCTGAGAATAAAAAATTAAGTGCTCACTATATTGAGAGCATAAAATACAGTAGATTAGCCCATGAAGGTTTAGCTGTGTTAGGTGGCAAAGCACCTCATTCCCATGGTATTTTTGTTGGTGGGGTTACGGTAAATATAGACTCATATAAGTTGGTAAAAATTCAATCTATAATAGCTAAATTAAGAGAATTTATTAGTAATGTTATGATGGAAGATATAAAAATAATTTCTAAATATTATCCGGACTATTTTGAAATGGGGCAAACTTATAATAATTTTATGAGTTATGGTATTTTTAATCATTACGCTGAACCTGAAATAAGTTATGTGAAACCGGGTGTGTTAATTGATGGAAAGAAACAAAACTTTGATAGCAGTAAAATTACAGAAAATATACTGCACAGTTGGTATGTCAGTGATAAGCAGAATGAGAATCCATCAGAAGGTAATATTGATGAAATTGATTTAGCTAAGAAAGAAGGATACAGTTTTATAAAATCACCTAATTATGGTGGATACTCTATGGAAGTTGGACCTTTGGCTAGATTAATACTGGCAGGTGAATATAATGGCGGCAGCTCCTGTATGGATAGAAATGTTGCAAGGGTACTGGAAACTAAAAAGATAATAGAAATTATGGGGGGCTTGTCAAGACACATCAAACTACTTCCTAATAATCAGAAAGTATATAGTATTCCAGATGAAAGTTTTGGTGCAGGGTTAACTGATACTACAAGAGGAGCATTGGGACACTGGGTCAAAATAGAAAATAAACTTATAAAATACTACAATATTATAACCCCAACAGTTTGGAATATAAGTCCTAAAGATGAAAATGGAAGGTTTGGAATTGGAGAAAAAGCATTGGTCGGAACTAAAATAAGAAATATAAAAGAACCTATAGAAGTGGGAAGAATTTTAAGATCTTTTGATCCTTGTGTTTCTTGTGCAACTCATTTAATAAGCAATAAATGTGAACTTGCTTCTGTAAAGGTGCTGGTATGAAGGTAAAAGTTATGGCGATTGGAAACATTTTAATGGAAGATGATGGCGTTGCCATTATAGTTTTAGAAAAACTAAGAGAAAATTTTGTGAAAAATAATATAGAAGTCATAATTGGAGAAACAGATTTTGAGTACTGTATTTCTTTAATAGAAGAATGTGACTTCATATTTTTTATAGATGCAGCTTACTATGGTAAAAATCCAGGAGAGCTAACAATAAATTCGCTGGCTGAATACCAGTATGACAAAAAATATTGTACACAGCATAGTTACAATGTAATAGATTTAATAAAATCATATTATAAAACTGTTAATGGATATATTATAGGTATTGAAGTAGGTAAGGTTAGTTTTAAACTTGGTCTTAGCAGAGAGATTGAGGATAATATTAATATAATTTCAAAAAATGTTTTTAAAGAAATCATATCTAGGTTACCCTGTGAAATTTAGGAGGATAGATAATTGGATTCTCATACTATTCAAAAGTTATATGGCATTAACAAAAGAATTAAGTACTATGCATTTTGCATGATTGCAGTAAGTTGTCCATATATTAAAAATTATTACGGTGGTCTAATAAAAAATGAAGCAGAAAAATTAAATGAATTAGTAAATACAGCCTTTAACAGCAGTAAATTTAGACAAAATAAAAGGCAATTTACTCTTGAGGAATTATCAAAATATAATGGGGCCAATGGAGCCCCTGCATATGTAGCTGTTAATGGTATAGTATATGATTTAAGTTTAGTTCCCTCTTGGGGCGGAGGAACCCATTTTGGCTTATATGCAGGAAAAGACTTGACAGGTCAATTTACTGCATGCCATAAAGAAAATACAAGAATATTAGAAAATTTACCTAAAATAGGGGTTATAAAAAAATAATTAGAGAGAGGGTTTTTTATGCATGATACTATATTGTTAAGTAAAATATCACAGAATTTAAGTAAAATCTGTAAGGAGGAAAAAATTTCAAAGATAAATAAAATGTCTATTATTGTAAATAAAGATAGCCATATTAATGATAATAATCTACTTCAATATCTTAAAAACTATAATGAAAATTTAATAGATACTTGTACACAGATAAGCATTGAAATTGGAGACTTACCAGATCAAACTGCTATCATTAGGAACATAGAAGGTGACTTAACTGAATAACGAGCAGAAAGATAACTATAAAAAAAGATATTTGATAAATGTATATGGTGTGGTGCAGGGAATTGGTTTTAGACCATTTATATATAATGCGGCTAAGGAATATGAAATTTATGGTTGGGTAAATAATTCTGGTGGTTGCGTTACTATTGATATAACTGGAACTTTAGATAACATTAAAAAGTTTATACTTAAAGTAATTAAAAATCCTCCATCTCCAGCTGTTATAAATTCAGTGAAATGTAGAACTCTGGAATATTTATATTATGATGATTTTAATATTAGAGAAAGTTCTAATGAAAATGATACAGTAAAATTTATACTGCCGGATATGGACACTTGTGAAGATTGTGCCCGGGATATAATGGACCATACAGGAAGGCGATATAGGCATGCTTTTACAAGTTGTACTAAGTGCGGCCCAAGATATTCCATAATAAAAGTACTGCCTTATGATAGGAAAAATACTACTATGGAGTCTTTTGGTATGTGTGGTAGTTGTGAAGATGAATATAGTAATTCCATAGATAGAAGATTTCATTCAGAAACTAATTGCTGCAGAGAATGTGGGCCTTCATTAGTGCTTGTAAATAGTAAAAGCCAGATTGAAAAATGTGGAGATGTAATTGGTAAAACTATTGAACTTATAAAATCAGGAAAAATAGTTGCCATAAAGGGAATTGGTGGCTTTCATTTAGTATGTGATGCCAGAAATAAAAAGGCCATAAGTGAACTTAGAAGTAGAAAAAAAAGACATGGTAAACCATTAGCAGTTATGATGAAAGAAATTCATACTGTAAAAGAATTCTGTGAACTAAATAAAAAAGAAGAACAGATTTTAACTGGCAGAAAAAAGCCAATTGTATTATTGAAAAAAAAATCTAATATAAATCTTCCAGATAATATAGCACCAGGCCAGAGAAAGCTTGGTGTTATGCTTCCTTATACCCCTATACAATACTTAATATTAGAAAAGGAGTTAGACATACTTATAATGACCAGTGCTAATATAAGTGGATCTCCAATTGAATATAAAAATAATAGTGCATTTAAAAATCTTAAAGATGTGGCGGATTATTTCTTAATGCATGATAGGGAAATTTACATTCCAATTGATGATTCTGTTGTTAAAGTATTTAATGGTGAAGAATGTGTTATAAGAAGTGGAAGAGGATATGCCCCAGCAATGGAAAATATTAAGATTGGAGATAATATTATTGCTTTAGGACCTGAAGAAAAAAACAGTATATCACTTTCTAAAAATGGTTACGTATATACCAGTCAGTATATGGGTAATTTACAGAACTTTAATTGTTATAAAAATTATGAATATGTGTTGAATCATTTATGTGAATTGCTAGATATAAGTCCTAAAATATGGGCAGAAGATATGCATCCATTTTATATTTCAAGCAAGTATGGAAATAGTAAAGACCGAAAAATAATAAAAGTACAGCATCATCATGCCCATATGGCAAGCTGTATGGCAGAATATAACATTAAGGGAAAAGTTATTGGAGTCATATACGATGGAACAGGCTTTGGATTAGACGGAAATATATGGGGCGGAGAGTTTTTTGTTGCAACAGGATATAATTTTAACAGGGTAGGGCATTTTCAATATGTAAGTATACAGGGAGGAGATACATCCATAAAACAGCCATGGAGATGCGCTGTGAGTTACTTGTATTTTTTTGGATATTCTATAAATGAATTTATAAGTGGCGTAGATAAAGATAAGTTAGACGTAATTGTTAAAGCTTTAAAAACATCACTAAATTGTTATAAGTCTTCTAGTGTTGGACGGTTTTTTGATTGTATTTCAGCGTTGATAGGTCTTATGACTTCAGTTACATATAATGGGGAAGCTGCTATAGCTCTGGAAAATATAATTGATGAGAATGTACATGAATGTTATAACTATAAAATAAGAAATGAGGACAACGTTTTTTTAATAGGAATTAAAGATATTATTTATGGAGTACTGGTTGATATAAATAATAAAGTTAAAAAAAGTACAATATCTTCTAAATTTCATAATACAATTTCAAAACTCACCTGTGATTTAGTATTTAAGTTATCAAAACTATATAAA
>ENA-UOOE01001158-UOOE01001158.1-fermentation-metagenome-genome-assembly--contig:-NODE-1158-length-23069-cov-37.746241_pt1 | contig 23069 bp, 17 predicted proteins | sample MGYA00245776_ERZ724021 | MGnify/ENA primary metagenome ERZ724021 (study PRJEB28704, sample SAMN03018321) | fermentation metagenome | biome: anthropogenic terrestrial biome; feature: soil... | reverse complement strand
TTTGTATCGAATTTAAAAAGGGCTTCTTTTAACAGATGAGAAGGGATTTCCATATAAAAAAACTTTACGGCTATTTGTTAAAAACCTATATCCCGCTGTTTCTGATGACGTTTGCCATATGCCTTTTTTTGGTGTTGATGCAGTTCTTATGGAAATACGTTGAGGACATGGTAGGTAAAGGGCTAGGGTTGAACGTAATAGGTGAAATGTTTTTATACGCAGCGCTTCAATTGATACCTTTGGCACTGCCTTTATCCATATTGCTGGCTTCGCTGATGATGTTTGGGAACCTGGGTGAAAACCTGGAGCTGCTGGCCATAAAATCGGCGGGGATCTCTCTCATCAAGGCGATGGTTCCGCTCATTGCCCTGATTGTCTTAATCTGCATAGGCACCTTTTTTTTTCAAAACAACGCCATGCCGAAAATCCAGCCCAAGTTTTATTCACTCCTGATCTCCATCCGGCAGAAATCACCTGAACTGGATGTTCCCGAAGGTGTTTTTTACAAGGAGATAGAAGGTTACAATTTGTACGTGGACAAGAAAAACCGGAAAACCGGAATGCTGTATGGCGTTTCCATTTACGACGTCAGCAGCGGGTTCCAGAATATGGCTGTCATTATCTGTGATTCGGCCGAGATGCGGACCTCGGAAGATAAATTATCGCTTGTCTTTACGATGCATAGCGGGCAACAGTTTCAAAACTTTACCCAGGGAACGGAAAATATGAATTTTTCTTCGGAGTTTATCCCCTATGCCCGCGAGAGTTTTGTTACAAAAACGATGACTATACCCTATGATGACAACTTCAACCGAATGGAAGAAAGTGTTTTACAGGAGAGCGAATCGAGCAATTACGTTTCCAAAAATATCGCACAGCTAAGGGTTTCGATCGACTCTTTGGAGCAATTCATCGACAGCGTAAACATTTCCGACCGGAAGATAATGAAACAATATACCTATCTTTCTTTCCGGAACAGCTATCCGCAAGAGAAAAGGGACTCCATCGTTGAGCACGCAACCGCATCCATGAAACCCGATATGGATTCTATTTTCGCTTCAAAAGACATACAAACCCAGACGGCCATCCTGCAAAACGCCTACTCAAAAGCCGACAATAACGGGAACGATTATCTTTTCCGGTCGATGTCCAAAACAACCACACAACGAAATATAAACCGGCAATGGATCGAGTGGCACCGAAAATTCACCATCCCCTTTGCCTGTCTCGTATTCTTTTTCATCGGTGCCCCACTGGGCTCCATCGTACGCAAAGGTGGCCTGGGAACACCCATTGTCATATCGGTTATTTTGTTTATTATCTACTATATCTTAGACAATGTAGGTTACAAAATGGCCCGCGACGGGGTTTGGGATCATTGGATCGGCATGTGGTTCAGCTCGATGATTCTGCTGCCGTTGGGCATTTTCCTGACGTACAAGGCCATGACAGACTCGGTAATTATGAGTACCGATACCTATACAAGCTTCTTCAAGAAACTTTTCTTTATCCGCGAGAAAAGAAATTATACGATAAAAGAGGTCGTTATTGAAGAACCCAACTACGCCGAGGTTTATCAATCGTCACGTGAGCTGACCGATGAGGTGGCCGCCCACCTGCAAAAATACGGCACCCTCGGATACAAAACCTATTGGACAGACAACGGATACGACCATTCCTTGACCTCGATAAAAAACAAGATGGAGAATATGCTCAATCAGCTATCCAACTCACGTAAGCCGATGGTTATTGAGAAAGCAAAGGAATACCCGGTTTTGATAAAATATGTACGCCCCTTTAATACGGGATCCACACTTGCCAAACTGTGCATGTATATTTTCCCTCTCGGGGTTATAATGAAACTGCTTTCACTGCCTTTTGAAAAGCGAATCAACAGGGACTTAAACGCCGTATTAACGTTAAACAACGAATTAAATGAGATAATGAACAACCAGCAACGTAAAGTAGCTGTATAAACAATACAAAATGAAAGAATTTACGCTAAACACGATAGAAGAAGCTATCGAAGAAATAAAAAAAGGAAACTTCATAATCGTGGTCGACGACGAAGACCGCGAAAATGAAGGCGATCTGATCATTGCTGCCGAGTGTATCACGCCGGAAAAAGTCAACTTTATGGAGACGCACGCCCGGGGACTTATCTGTACACCCATCACCAAAGAACGTGCCGAAGAATTGGAGTTGCCCATGATGGTCACCCACAACACCTCCATCCACTCCACACCGTTTACCGTCTCTATAGATTTACTCACTCACGGCTGCACGACCGGCATCTCGGCCTACGACCGGGCACAAACCATACTGGCGCTGGCACGTGAAGAAACCAAACCCGAAGATTTTGGCCGGCCGGGACACATTTTCCCGTTACGAGCCATGAGCAAAGGCGTTATTCGCCGTGCAGGACACACGGAAGCTACTATTGACCTGGCCCGTTTGGCCGGATTGTACCCTGCCGGAGCGCTGGCAGAGATAAAAAAGGAAGACGGGGAAATGGCACGCATGCCCGAACTGATGAAAATGGCAAAGGAATTTAACCTGAAGATTATTTCGGTTGCCGATCTCATCAAGTATCGCCTGAGGACAGAGTCGCTCGTAAACCGCGGGGAGGAGGTACATTTACCCACCCAGTACGGCGATTTCCATATGGTTCCTTTTCGCCAGAAGTCCAACGGATTGGATCACGTAGCACTGATAAAAGGAGAATGGCACAAAGACGAGCCCATTTTGGTGCGCGTTCACTCGTCGTGTATAACCGGCGATATTTTCGGCTCCATGCGATGCGAATGCGGAGAACAACTGCATAAAGCCATGCAGATGATCGAAAAAGAAGGAAAAGGCGTGTTGGTTTATCTCAATCAGGAAGGACGTGGAATCGGACTTATGGCAAAGGCTTCGGCCTACAAATTACAGGAAAAGGGAATGGATACGGTTGATGCCAACCTCCATTTAGGCTATAAGGCCGACGAGCGCGATTACGGCGTGGGTGCACAAATCCTGCAAAGCCTGGGCGTCACAAAAATGCGGTTAATGACCAACAATCCCGTGAAACGTATCGGACTGGAATCTTACGGACTGGAAGTGGTGGAAAATGTGCCTATCGAAATTACGCCCAACGAGTACAACCATTTCTACATGGAAACCAAGAAGAAAAAGATGGGACATATCCTGAAAAATTCCGGATTGTAACCGTAAAAGCAAAAAAATGGAAATAACCGGTCTTCTCATAGGTTTTGTGGCCGGAGGAATTATTGCCTGGATCATGGCAACCCTCCTTGTCAGGTTGAAAACGGTATCAAAACAAGAACTTGAAGCCGTGAATGAGAAGAATGTCTCTCTACATACCGACCTCATTGTAGCGCAGGAGAAACTGAAGTCCATGCAGGAAGATGAGGCGGAATTAAGAACGGAGATTGCGGCATACCGGGAAAAGACAGAACAGTCCCGGGACGAAGTTCAGGCCCTTGAACGTAACCTCTCCGGCACTACTGCCCAGCTCAATGTAGCCCACGACACCGTACAAAAGCAGTTGGAAGAAATCGGCACTTACAAGCTGGAATTAAAATCGATGACCGATGAGTTTAACGAAACCAACAGGTTGCTTGCCGCCTCAACAGCCGACTTCAACGCCCTGAAAGAGAAGCTGGAGACGCAAAAGTCCGAAATGGAGAACCTGCGAAAACAATTCAACCTGGAGTTTGAAAATATCGCGGAAAAAATCCTGGACGAAAAAACGCACAAGTTCACCAAGATCAATCAGGAGAACTTAGACATCATCCTGAAGCCGTTAGGTGAAAATATCGACTCGTTCCGGAAAAAAGTGGAAGAGGTCTACATTACCGAAGCCAAAGAGAGGTTTTCACTGGGCGAAGAAGTAAAAAAGCTGAAGGAGCTCAATACAAAACTCAGCGAGGATGCCGTGAACCTGACCAATGCCTTGAAAGGAAGCTCCAAAACACAAGGCGATTGGGGACAAATGATCCTGGAGAACATCCTCGAGAAATCGGGATTGGTGCGCGACAGGGAATACTTTGTCCAGGAGTTCCTGAAAGACGTCGACGGTGCCTACCTCGTTAACGAGGACGGAAGCAAAATGCAACCCGATGTGATCATCTCCTACCCCGACGACCGCAAGGTAATTATCGACTCCAAGGTATCGCTGTCGGCGTATGTTCGTTACACACAAACCGACGAAGTCGACGAACAAAAAAAATGCATCGGGGAACACCTGCGTTCGGTAAGGAAGCACATTGATGAGCTGAGCCGGAAAAGCTATCAGGATTACGCCGTTACGCTCGATTTCGTGATGATGTTCGTCCCAAACGAACCGGCATACATGCTTGCCTTACAACACGACCCGGATATCTGGCAATACGCATACGACAAAAAAATCCTGCTCATCAGCCCTACAAACCTGATTGCAGCGTTAAAGCTCATCGTTGACCTCTGGAAGCGTGAATATCAGAACCGAAATGCGATAGAGATTGCCGAACGCGGGGCAAAACTCTACGATAAGTTTGTGGGGTTTATCAATAACCTCGAAAAAATCGGGAAAAACCTGGACCAGGCTCAGAACGCGTACAACGATGCCTACAAACAGCTTTCTACCGGAAACGACAATTTGGTCTTACAGACTCAGAAACTAAAAGATTTGGGAGTTAAAGCAAAGAAAAGCTTGCCGCAATCGCTGATTGAGGAGTAAAAAAGCCCAGGCTCTCACAACTTATAACTTAACAACACTATGTACGAAAAAATGCAACAACACCTGCAAAGCGAATTAGCCGCTATCCAAGAAGCAGGACTTTACAAAAATGAACGGATCATCGTAACGCCTCAAAAGGCGGAGATCAAAGTAAAATCGGGACAGGAAGTATTGAACTTTTGTGCCAACAACTACCTCGGATTGTCAGACAACGCCCACCTGATCGAAGCAGCCAAAAAAGCCCTCGATGAGCGCGGGTACGGAATGTCATCCGTACGTTTCATTTGCGGGACGCAAGACCTTCACAAAGAGCTGGAAGCTACGATCAGCAAATTTTTCAAAACGGAAGATACCATTCTATACGCAGCCTGCTTCGACGCCAACGGCGGGTTGTTCGAACCCCTGTTTACCGAGGAAGATGCTATTGTTTCAGACGCACTCAACCACGCCTCCATCATCGACGGAGTGCGCCTGTGCAAAGCCAAACGTTATCGCTACGCCAACGCCGACATGGCCGATTTGGAAGCCAAACTGCAGGAAGCACAAGCGCAACGCTTTCGCATCATCGCAACGGACGGTGTGTTCTCCATGGATGGAAATGTGGCTCCCATCGATAAAATCATGGAATTGGCCGAGAAGTACGATGCCCTGGTGATGATCGATGAAAGCCATTCGGCAGGAGTCGTCGGAAAAACCGGACGCGGCGTTACTGAACAATACAACTGCCTGGGAAAAGCGGAAATCATTACCGGAACGCTCGGAAAAGCATTTGGTGGTGCCATAGGCGGTTTTACTACCGGACGCAAGGAGATCATCGACATGCTTCGTCAGCGTTCACGCCCCTACCTTTTCTCCAACTCCATTCCTCCGTTGGTGGCAGCTGCCGGAATCAAGGCGTTTGAATTGCTTCAGGAATCGAATGAGTTGCAAGACAAGCTGCACGAGAATGTCGATTATTTCGTAGCCAAAATGAAAGAAGCCAATTTCGACATCAAACCTACCCAGTCGGCTATTTGTGCCGTAATGCTCTACGACGCCAAGCTGTCACAGGAATTTGCATCAACCCTGCTCGATGAAGGCATCTACGTTACCGGATTCTATTATCCCGTCGTTCCGAAAGGGGAGGCACGTATCCGTGTTCAGCTATCCGCCGGACACAAACGTGAACACCTGGACAAAGCCATTGCTGCGTTTATTAAAGTCGGAAAAAAACTTGCCGTTATTAAATAACCCACAACTTATAACCCACACTCATTATGAAAGCCTTAGTTAAACTGCGTCCCGAAAAGGGAATATGGATGCAAGAGATACCCGTTCCCGAGATCGGAGTGAACGATGTCCTCATTAAAATCATAAAAACCTCTATCTGCGGAACCGATCTGCACATTTATAAATGGGACGATTGGGCGCAAAAGACCATCAAAACCCCCATGACCATCGGACACGAATACGTGGGCGAAATTGTGGACATGGGAAGCGGAGTAAAAAACCTGAAAACCGGCGACCGGGTTACCGGGGAAGGACATATCGCTTGCGGACACTGCCGCAACTGCCGCCGCGGGAAGCTACACGTTTGTGAAAACACCCTCGGTGTGGGTGTGAACCGCGACGGGGCCTTTGCCGAATATTTGTCGCTCCCGGCAGAGAACGTCGTTAAGCTGGACCCCCGTATTCCCGATGAGATCGCCTCCATTATGGATCCCTTCGGAAATGCCACGCATACAGCCTTATCGTTCCCGCTTATCGGGGAAGATGTGCTCATCACCGGTGCCGGGCTTATCGGGAGCATGGCAACCGCCATATGCCGCTTTGCAGGTGCCCGGTACGTTGTGGTCAGCGACCTGAGTGATTACCGGCTGGAGATAGCCCGGAAAATGGGAGCTACGCTAACCGTTAACCCTTCGAAAGGAGAGAGCATCCGGCAAGCGGTTGAAAAACTGGGAATGCGCGGCTTTGACGTAGGGTTGGAAATGTCCGGCTCCCCCGCTGCATTCCGGGAAATGATCGACAACATGTACAACGGTTCAAAAATATCGTTACTGGGTATTTTACCCAACAACACTACGGTCGACTGGAACGAGATCATCTTTAAGGCCCTTACGCTGAAAGGGATTTACGGCCGTGAGATGTGGGAGACCTGGTACCAGATGGAGCAGATGCTTATTTCCGGAATTGACCTGACTCCGGTTATCACCCATCGTTTTTCCATCGATGAATACCAGAAAGGGTTTGAAGTGATGGAAAGCGGACAGTGTGGAAAAGTGATTCTCAGCTGGGATTAGAATTCTCAGACCGCGTCGGCAGCAGGCTTGCGTTCGGTCAGGGTAAGTATCCGGAAGTTCCTGTCCAGTTCCATCTGAACGATATAGCCTGAAACGGTTTTCTGTTGTCCACCGTCAACATACGATTTCTGAACGGGGACATTCACCTTGTAATGTTCAATATCCGTTTTCTCGTATGCCACTGCGGCCGTATTCGGTAAAAACTGAACGGTTGGAGCCTGTGTTCTCGCCCCAGAGATAATCAGGTCTCCAACTATTTTTTCACGTTGACCTCCACCGGAGTTGAAGAACCGGAAAACGACCGGAGCCATATATTTGGTTATTTCGTTGGCTTTAAGAGCGGATAATGCCGTAAAGAACCCGTCAACGGTAAGCCGGATACTGTCCAGATCACTTTTTGTAACCGGATACGATTGAAACAACATCTCGTATCTTTCCTGTGCATTGCCGAAATAGTCGCCCGGCAGTTCTCCGCTTTGCGACGCAACCATATAGTCAGAATAACTTTCGGCGGTATTGTCGTTCAGGGTAGCCACCCAGGCAAGCGAATCCAACCTTTTTTTCACCAACGGGGTGTACGGGCTTTCCGGATATTGCGTCAGGAAATCCCGCAGTTCCGCCCTGTTATCCGAAGATTGCAATGTTCTCCAGGTCTCTGCTTCATTTCCTTTGAGTTTCACCAGGTTTTCTTCAGCCAGGGTGTAATATTTTCCTTTCGGAAACGCCTGCATATAAGTCAGGTAACCGCTTACACTGTTTTCTTTCACAGCCGCATCCCATTGCAACCTGTCTAAATTGCCTTTTCTTACCGTCTCTCCGTAATAAAAAAACCCGGCAACCAGCAATATACCCAAGAGGAGCAACCCCCAAAAAAGACGGCTTTTGTTCTTTCGCGGCCCTGTGTCTTTTGACAAAGTATCCGTCGGCAGATCCGGATTCTCTTTTTTGGCCTCAACACTCCTTTCAGTCAATTCCTGCCCAACAGCATCCATTCCCCCTTCACCTTTGGGGACATCCACTTCATATTCCTTTTCTATCTTATCTTTGCAATCGTTGCAAAACAATGCTTCTTCCGGTTTACTCCTTCCGCAAAGCGGGCAAAATTGGGCCATAGTGTTGTATTTAATTCAGGCAAAGATAAAAAATGCACGGCAATAAAGATAAAAAAACGGCCTGTTTTTGCAAAGAGCACCAAAGTTCGTATATTTGTCCCACCACCGTTACCGGCTTTGTCGCGGATGATGATGTATTTGAAAAAGGGATTGTTTATGAATGGTTCTTACAAAAAAAGAATGCTTAGTTTTAAATACGCTTTTCAAGGTGTCGCAACACTTTTCCGCGAAACGCCTAACGCGGTGATTCACCTGATACTGGCCATATCAGCCATTCTGATGGGGTTCCTGTTTTCGATTTCCACTGCGGAATGGCTGGCAGTAACTGTCGTTATTGGATTGGTTTTGGCCCTGGAAGCTGTAAACACCTCCATAGAAACGCTTGCCGACCTTGTTTCAAAAGAACGCAACGCAACGATTAAAAAGGTGAAGGACCTGGCTGCTGCAGGCGTTTTGCTGGCTGCCATGGCGGCATTGGCGGTAGGGGTTTTGGTTTTTCTTCCAAAAATTATTGAGTTATTTCAACCTTGATGCCTGATTACACAGCCTACCTGACGGATATACAGGAAGTTTCAATTTCGGAGTCTGCTTTAAACGACAAACTTTTCGAGCTGAAAAAGTTGTTAGAGCGCTTGTCGAGAGAATTAACGTCCGGTGAATCCGTCCAGTTTCCCAACCTGTTCTCGCGCTTGGTGTTCCTGGCTCAGCAACACCGGATTCCCAACCGGTTGGAGTGGCAACTGCAACACTTACGAGTTCGTACGAAAGAGATCCGGGAAAAGAATGAAGAACTGGTAGAGGCCGAATACCGGCAACACGAAAGGGCACTGATCAATTTCCTGGAACTCCTCTCCGGCAACAAAACAAATTCGGATGAGGGCCTCACGCTCTCGCCTCAACCCATCGGCAAAGAGCGGACGCTACGCGTTCAAGTTCAGGCGGTAGACAACGAAAAAGCCGAAATCAGGTGCCTGTCGGAAAAACATCCGGGAACGGAGGTAACTGTCAGGTGCGATGCGTTGAGCAGCCCGGTCGATCATTTTTGGGAAGGGGCGCAGCTCAACCTGATCGATTTCACGGTAGACAAAAACGGCCGTTTACTCCCCAAGCTGATTGTATTGGAACCCGATTACCTGATAGACGCCTCCGCCATCGCGGAATGCTTTCACGATTACTGCGTCACTCCGATGCACTATTTCAGAAACAAGTTCGAGACACCCGAAAACCGTTCCTATCTTCTGCTGGGTAACCTGGCAAACTTTTTCCTCGACGAGCTGATCTTTGCCCAACAACCCGATGAGGTCTCTTTTGACGAAACATTCCTGAAATCGTTCCGGCAGTCGCCTTTCGAATACACGAGCTGCCGGGATATTGCAACCGACGAAGACTTCCGTGATTTCATGCGAAAAGCGCGTACCCAGTTTGAGAACATCAAACGAGTGATCACCGAAGATTTTCCACGGAGAGGAATTAACCTGCACCAGTGTACGCTCGAACCGTCGTTCTTCAGTGAACGATACGGTTTTCAGGGGCGGTTGGACTTGTTGCACATCAATAAAAAAGCGTATGAGATTGTAGAGCTCAAATCGGGTAAACTTCCCTACCCTGCTTACGACACAGGAAAGATTGCGCTTAACCACGAAGTACAGACCGGCGTTTACCGGCTAATGACCGAAAGTGTGTTTGATGTACCGTCACGCCGGGTGGAAGCAGCCATTTTATACTCGTCCGGAAGCATTCCGGGTACAAACCTCCGTTTTGCCGCCGGATTCCAACAACTGGAGAAAGAGATCATCAACGTCAGGAACCTCATTATTGCCAACGAACATGCCATCATAAACGGTAACAATCAAACGGTTGCGCAACTGTTTCAGGCTCTTTACGACACCACCGGAACCGCTCAGAAATCCGCAACGTTCTACACGCAACGGATCGAACAATTCAAGTCGGTACTGCAACAATGCACGCCAATGGAATTGAGCTACTTTTACCGCTACATCCGTTTTGTTTCGCAGGAACTGTACCTGCAAAAAACAGGAGACGTAGAATACGAGTCACCCGCCGGTGTGGCTTCGTTGTGGAACAGCGATTTTACCGAACGTGCAGAAGCACTGGATGTTTTGTATGGCTTGTCCATCGAGTCGATTGACGATTCGGGAAACGACATGAAAATCGTGTTCCGGAGAAATCATGCCGGAAACGATGTGGTAAACTTCCGTGAGGGAGAGATCTGCATTGTCTATCCCCGGCAGGATGAACAAGACACCGTCCTCAACCGCCAAATACTGAAAGGGGCCCTGGCAGCCATCTCGCGGGAATTTGTCGAGGTCCGTTTCCGGAACAAGCAACGAAACCGCACGTTTTTCAACGAGAACCCGCTTTGGGCGATCGAGCATGACGCGCTCGACACATCGTACAATAGTATGTATAAGAGCCTGTTTGATTTTCTGAATGCCGAAAAGCAGCAGCGCGATTTACTGTTGGGATTAAGAGCACCCCAAGCTCCGGCAATCCCTGAAAACAAGTTGCCTTATCCCGAAAGCATCATCCGGAAAGCGATGGCTGCCGAAGACTATTTCCTGATTATCGGCCCGCCGGGAACCGGAAAGACATCCATTTTTGCCCGCCGGCTGATTGAAGAGTTTTACGCGAAAGAAAACGGCAACATGCTGGTATTGGCCTATACCAACCGGGCCGTGGATGAGCTTTGCGAAGCCATAAATGCCGCATTTGGCTGCAAGGATGAAAATTCATGCAACTACATCCGTGTGGGAAGCGAACTTTCGTGCGCCGAAGCGTATCGGGACCGGTTGTTGCAAAACATCTCCGAAAAAGCCAGTAACCGCGAATCGCTGCGGACAACGATCCGGAAGACCCGGATTGTTGTATCCACCCTGGCATCCATAAACGGAAAACCGGAACTTTTCAGCCTCAAGAAGTTCGATGTGGCCATTATCGATGAAGCGTCACAGATCCTGGAGCCACAAATTATAGGGTTGTTGCCCCGTTTCGATAAGTTCATCATGATTGGCGACCATCACCAGTTGCCCGCCATTGTCTTGCAGAAAAAACAGGTTGCCGCCATTCACGAGCCGGAACTTACCGGAGCAGGGATCACCAGTTGTGCCCATTCCCTTTTCGAACGCTTGCTGCGCAACTGCGTCGGTAACAACTGGACACACGCCTACACCCAGCTCACCATCCAGGGCAGGATGCACGAGCAGATTGCCGCATTCCCCTCCACTCACTTTTACCCGCAAGCCCTCTTGTCCGCAAAGGAGTGGCAGGCTCAACCGTGGAGATCATCCTTCCCCGAAACCGGCAATGTCTTTTTACAGCATGTGTCAAAAAGCCGAATCGCATTTTTTTCGACCGAACAGTTGCCTCCGCAAAGTACCTCATCGAAAACAAACACCCCTGAGGCGGAGATCGTGGCTGAGGTCATACGTTCCGTTGCCACCGTGTATGCGCACGACCGGCGGAATTTCGACCCACGGAATATCGGAATCATTGCGCCCTACCGAAACCAGATAGCACTCATCAAGCACAAACTGGAGAAAGCAGGCATTCCGGCGTACGAGAACATCATGGTGGATACGGTGGAACGCTTCCAGGGCAGCCAGCGCGATGTGATCATCATTTCGTTTTGTGTGAATAAACCGTATCAACTGCACTTCCTTTGTAACCTGAATGATGAGGGCACCGTAGACAGAAAACTGAACGTATCTCTTACGCGCGCTCGCCAACAACTGTTTATGGTGGGAAACCGGCAAATCCTTAAAAAACATCCTGTTTACGCAACGTTGATGGAATTTCTGAAAGAGAAAACGGTGGTTCTGGAAGCTACCGGGATTAACCCGTAAAAACGTTGTTGCTCGGTAAAAATAGCAATTTTAATTCACGAATCAAACAAAAGTTTCAGCCTAATAATTTTTTGTTACAATAAATTTTGTACTTTTGTACTCACAAATTGTCTTATGGTGTAATGGTAGCACAACAGATTCTGGTCCTGTTTGTCCAGGTTCGAGTCCTGGTAAGACAACTAATTAAAAATCAGACTGTTGGAAGAAAGCCAGCAGTCTTTTTTTATTTTATATGCAGCAGAAGCGAAAAATAATCAACGATCCCGTTTTTGGATTTGTCAATATCCCCGATGAGTTTATTTACGAACTTATCCAGCATCCCTGCCTGCAGCGGCTGAACCGGATCCGGCAACTGGGAATGGCATCCTATGTTTATCCCGGTGCACAGCATACCCGGTTTCACCATACCATTGGCGCCATGTACCTGATGGACGTGGCCTTGCTGAATTTACGCGACAAAGGCCACGAGATCACCAAAGACGAATACCGCGGAGCGCTGGCTGCCATCCTGATGCACGATATCGGGCACACTCCCTTTTCGCATGTGCTGGAGAATACGCTGGCGAACAACGTGCCTCACGAAGAGGTTTCGTTGCTGCTGATGCAGCAGATCAACGGCGAGAAAAAAGGTGCACTCCAGACGGCCATCGATATTTTCCGGGACAAGTACCCCAAGCGGTTTTTACACGAGCTGGTAAGTGGGCAGCTGGATGTCGACCGGCTGGACTACCTGCAGCGCGACAGTTTTTTTACGGGTGTCAGCGAAGGGGGTATCGGTGCGGCACGCATCATGAAGATGCTCGATGTGATTGACGACAAGCTGGTGGTTGAGTCGAAAGGGATTTATTCGATAGAGAACTTCCTGATGTCGCGTCGGTTTATGTATTGGCAGGTCTACCTGCACAAAACGGCGGTGGCCTCGGAGAAAATGTTGACAAACACCATCAACCGGGCCAAGTACCTGTCGCGAAACGGCGAAGACCTCTTTGCATCGCCCTCGCTGGCATTCTTCCTAAAAAACGACATCACGTTGAAAGATTTCCGGGAAAGCCCGGAAGTGCTGGAACATTTCACGAACCTGGACGACAACGATATCTGGACATCGTTAAAGGTATGGAAGTCTCATTCCGACAAGGTCTTATCCTTGCTGAGCCACGGAATGGTCAACAGGAAGCTGTTCAAGATCCAGATTACCAATGAACCTCACCCGGCAGAAAAGAAGCAAGAATTTATCGAAAAATTTACCCGTAAATACGGAATCTCGGAAAGCGAGGCTGCCTATTTTGTTTCTGCCGATTCGCTGGCTACCGACATGTACAACAAGTACGACGAAAGCATCAAGATCCTCTATCGCGACGGCTCCATAAAAGACATCTCCACCGCATCCGATATGTTCAACATCGAGTTGTTATCGAAAAAGGTGGAGAAGTATTACTTCGCGTACCTGAGGGACTAGCCCTCCTCTTCGGTATAGTCTCTCCCTTCGGGAACAAAGAACCACACCACAATCGCTCCGACAAGGCCCGACAAGAGAATTACGATCCTTATGGCCGGCACATTTATTATCAGGAAAGAAGAGACCAACACCATCGTCACCATCAAAATGATTACCTTCACTTTTCCGCCTTTCGAAATACCTTTCCGGCGCTGGTAGTTTTTAATGCGGGGCCCCAGTATCCTGTTACTCAGCAACCAGTTATACAGCTTTTCGGAACTTTTTGCAAAAAGGGCGGCAGACAATAGTGCGAAAGGGGTACAGGGTATGCCGGGAACGAAAACGCCCAACACGGCTAAAACCAGGGCAAAAGAACCTCCTGTGGCGAACAGGATTCTTTTACTCCTGTTCTTCTCCAATTCTTTTTTAGCTTCAACAACGGTAATCTCTTTGGAAATGGGCTGCGATTTTCTCTCTTCCGGTATGTTCATTCCGACACAAAAATGGTTTAAGGCTGCAAATATAAATAAAAATGTTATCTTTGCCGCATTGTTTTAGATTATAATCGATTAGCGTTATGCAAATTCCTCCTGCCAAGAATCAACAAGTCAACGTTCTCTTTGTTTGTCTCGGAAACATTTGCCGTTCTCCGGCTGCTGAAGGGATTCTCAAGAAAATGGTTGCCGACAACCGCCTGGAAGAGAGAATCTTTGTAGATTCCGCAGGCACATCCGGCTGGCACGAAGGCGAATTGCCCGATGACCGGATGCGTATGCACGGACAACGGCGCAACTACGATTTTTGTTCCCGGTCGCGAAAGTTCGTCAGCACTGATTTTGAGCGGTTCGATTACATCATTGTGATGGATGATGACAACTACAGAAACGTAAAAAAACTGGCAAAAACAGATGAGGATGTTGCCAAGATCCACCGGATGATTGATTTCTCCAGTAAGTTTTCCCATCACCACAAGGTTCCCGATCCCTATTACGGGGGAGCGTCCGGTTTCGAGCTGGTGATGGATTTGCTGGAAGATGCCTGCGGAAACCTGTTGGATAACATAAAAAGTAATTTTGAATAGAACCGGGATCTTCTAAGTCGAAATACCCGTTTCTAATTTCAAATTTCTACGAATATTCGTATCTTTGCACCCTTAAATAAATATTCAGAATTTTATATAAGATATGGCAAAGGAATTGAAAGAACTTACCTCCCGCAGCGAAGATTATTCGCAATGGTACCTCGACCTGGTGATTAAAGCCGAATTGGCGGAAAACTCAGCCGTACGCGGTTGTATGGTGATAAAACCGTATGGGTATGCTATCTGGGAGAAGATGCAACGCCAGCTGGACGACATGTTCAAGGAAACTGGGCACGTGAATGCCTATTTTCCGTTGTTTATTCCCAAATCGTTTCTCAGCCGCGAAGCCGACCACGTGGAAGGTTTTGCCAAGGAGTGCGCCGTAGTAACACACTACCGGCTAAAAAACGCTCCCGATGGAAGCGGCGTAGTGGTAGACCCCGAGGCCAAGCTGGAGGAAGAACTGATCATCCGCCCCACCTCCGAAACCATTATCTGGAGCACCTATAAAAACTGGATTCAATCGTATCGCGACCTGCCGTTGCTCATCAACCAATGGGCAAACGTGGTTCGTTGGGAGATGCGTACCCGGCTGTTCCTCCGCACGGCCGAATTTCTCTGGCAGGAAGGGCATACGGCCCATGCCACGGAGCAAGAAGCTGTGGAGGAGACCGAGAAGATGATCAACGTTTACGCCGATTTTGCCGAAAAGTACATGGCCCTGCCGGTGATAAAAGGAAAGAAATCGGCTTCTGAACGATTTGCGGGAGCCATAGACACCTATACTATCGAAGCGTTGATGCAGGACGGAAAAGCCCTGCAATCCGGCACATCGCATTTTCTGGGACAGAACTTCGCCAAAGCGTTTGATGTAATGTTTGCCGATAAGGACGGCGGACGCGACTATGTCTGGGCTACCTCCTGGGGTGTTTCCACCCGGCTTATCGGGGCACTCATCATGGCTCACAGCGACGACAACGGGTTGGTACTCCCCCCAAAACTGGCTCCCTATCAGGTTGTTATCGTCCCTATATACAAAAATGCCGAACAACTGGCTCAAATAGACGAAAAGGTATCGGGTATTGTCTCACGCCTGAAAGCGCTGGGAGTAAGCGTAAAGTACGATAACTCCGACAACAAGAAACCGGGGTGGAAGTTTTCCGAATACGAATTAAAAGGTGTTCCCGTTCGTCTGGCCATGGGTGGCCGGGATATGGAGAACAACACCATAGAGGTTGCCCGCCGCGATACGCTGACCAAAGAGACCGTTTCCTGCGAGAACATCGAGGAATACGTCAAGAACCTGCTCGATGAAATTCAGGAAAACATCTATAAGAAAGCGCTCGATTACCGCGCCTCCACCACCCGCGAAGTAAACTCCTACGAAGAATTTAAAGAAGAGATCGAGAAAGGCGGATTTCTACTCTGTCATTGGGACGGAACCCCCGAAACCGAAGAGCTCATCAAGAACGAAACCAAGGCTACCATCCGTTGTATCCCGTTGGAAGGTGATAAAACACCCGGGAAATGCATGGTTACCGGTAAACCGTCGGCACAACGGGTGATTTTCGCAAGGGCATATTAAAGATGGCGAAGTTAAAAAACTGGATCTCGGCTTTCAGGCTTCGCACACTCTTTCTGGCTGTCGCCGGAGTTACCCTGGGTACGGGAGTTGCCTTGCAGGAAGGAAAATTCTCTGCAATCACTTTTGTATTGGCACTGGCACTGGCTGTATCCATCCAGATCTTGTCGAACCTGGCAAACGACTTGGGCGACTACCTGAAAGGTACCGATGTTACCGGCAACCGACAGGGCCCTGCCCGTGCGGTGCAAAGCGGAAAAATTTCTCCCGGGGAGATGAAAACAGCCATCGGGATCGCTATCGTTATCGTTGCTGCAATCGGGCTTACGCTGGTTTTAGACGCTGCGGAGAGTTATACCCAACCGTCCGTTTTCGTACTGCTGGGCATCGGGTTGGTCTGTATCCTGTCGGCCCTGTTCTACACCATCGGCAAGTATGCTTACGGCTACGTGGGGTTGGGTGATTTTTTTGCTTTTTTGTTTTTTGGCCCTGTAGCGGTTGTCGGAACCTATTTCCTGCACACCCACTCCATCGGGTTTCAGCCTGTCTTGCCAGCTGTAGGCTTGGGCTTCATAAGCACGATGGTACTCAACATCAACAACATGCGCGACATGGATAACGACAAGGCATCGGGGAAAATCACCTTTGCATTGAGGTTGGGCTTAAAAAATGCCAAGATCTACCATACCCTGCTCACTTTTGGAATGTTTACCTGCTTTTTGCAGTACAGTTTTATGTTTGCAGCATTGCCCGGATACCGGTTTCTCTATGTGGCTGTTTTTCTTTACCAGTTCTACCTCTTAACGCAAGTTCACAAGAAAACAGGCCGCGAGCTGGATCCCTACCTTAAGCTTACCTCAATGTCAGGTTTTCTGTTAGCCGTTGTTTTCAGCATCTGCATCAATATTTAAACCGTCTGAAAAGGAATGAGAAGAATTTTAGTGCTTACGGGAAAACTTATCGGCGATCTCATTGACTTCTTTTATCCGCCGTTCAAGCGCTATTTCAGCCGGCAGTTTTTTCGCTATGGCGTAAGCGGTGCCGCCAATGTAGGATTCGACTGGCTGCTCTATTTCGTTGTCTATAACTACGTCATACAAAAGCAGTTTGTTCCGCTCGGGTTTGTGACCATCAGCCCGCACATCGCGGCTCTGCTCATCACGTTTCCGGTCACCCTGTTCTCGGGATTTCTGCTTCAAAAATACGTCACATTCACCTCTTCCGATTTGCGGGGCAAGGAACAGCTCGTCCGCTATATGGCTGTTGTGGGAGTGAACCTGCTGATCAATTATTTCGGATTAAAGCTACTGGTAGAGGTGCTGCACCTCTACCCCACACCCTCGAAAATGGTGGTGACGCTGATTTGTACGATCTTCAGCTATTTCTCTCAAAAGACGTTCACGTTCAAAATAAAAAACTAAACTCTTACTTCAACTCAAGTTCTACCACGTAATCCAGTTCATCGGGAACCTTGTCGAGTTTCAACAGAACACCGTCAGCGTCCTGCGTGAATTTCACCGGTTTCTTATCAAGGAAAACGCGGGCCGACTTCACTTTTTTACCGTTCGTCGGCAAATAAAGCGATTTATCTTTGTAGTTGAGGATATGGACGTAGAGCCTGTTCTCTTTTTGCGTGGTGACACCCCAGTCGCGCGGTGTGACAAGCCCTCCCCTTGTACCGTAAATGCTTTCACCGTACACCTTCAACCAATCCCCCATGGCTTTGTAGCGCTGGACAGCTATATCGGGGAATGTACCGTCTGGACGCGGTCCAACGTTCATCAATAGATTGGCATTGTTGCCGGCCGCTTTAACCAAATAATGAATCAGTTCCTTCTCCGATTTGTATTTCAGGTCGGTAATGTTGTATCCCCACGAATTGTTCATCGTTTCGCACGTTTCGAGCGGAAGTTGTCCAATTTCCGCGTTGGCCGAGAATCCGGTTGTGTTGTGTCCCGGAAGGTCTTTTTCGAAAGTCTGTCCGTCCTCCCCTTCCTGCGGGGCAAGGTGGTGATTGCTGATGACAAGGCATCCCGGCTGTATGCTGTGGATGTGGTCGTAGATTTCACGCAGTCGCCAGTTGAAATCGGCAGGCTGGTCCCATTGCCCGTCAAACCATATTGCGCCGATCTCTCCGTAGTTGGTCAACAGTTCGGTAAGCTGATTGAGCATGAACCGGTGGTAGGAGTCCCAGTTTCCCTGTTCGGTGCGTCCTACTCCACGGCCCGTGCGTCCGATCGGAAAATAGTCGGATCGCCTCCAGTCGAGTTGGGAGTAATAGAAATGCAGTTTGACTCCCTGCTTGTGGCAAGCATCCGCGAGCTCTTTGATGATGTCGCGCTTGAACGGTGTGCCGTCCACAATGTTATAAGGCGATTGCCGGGTATGAAACATCGAAAAGCCATCGTGATGGCGTGAAGTGATGCAAATGTACTTTGCTCCGGCCGCCTTCACATCTGCCACCCATTTTTCAGCATCGTATTTAGAAGGATAGAACCCATCGGCCAGCTTGGCATACTCCTGCCAGTTGATGTTCTTGTTGTTCATGATCCACTCCCCGTCGGCCATCATGCTGTAAATACCCCAATGGATGAATACCCCGAATTTCATGTCCTGGAACTCGGCTCTGTTTTTCAGGTTCTCTGCTGCAGGCACATATTTTTGTTGTGCCTGGGAACTGCCGGCTATAGCAACTGCCAGCAACGATAAGATAATTAGTCGCTTCATTGTTAATCGTATATATTTAATTGTTTTCCAGATAGGTTATGGCCTCCTCAACACTCTTTTCATTAGCCAGCTTCACCTCGTTCTTTTTCAGGTAATCGCCAACCAGCTTCTTTTTGTCCCGATAAATTTTCTTCAACTGCCCGAGGTTCGAAAAACTTTGCAACTTCCCGTTCCGGTTCAGCCAAAACACATTGTAAGGTATAATCTTGTAGTCGTCAGGAAGTTTCAGGTCATATACCCTGCCGTCCGACAGGATGGAAGAATAAGATGTTGTGGATGATGTTTGCGACGTTCCTCCGTAAGCGGCCGGCTTCCCGGGAGGGATCAGCCTGCATTTGTGTTCCACAAACAAGTCAATTTCAGGTTTATCGATCAGGATTCTTACGAATTTATTGTTTATCCGGATAAACTTCTCATCCGCAACGAACACGGTATCTATCTGGGGAAGGACGGCATCTCCTATTGCCAGGGTTTTGCCGTTTTCATCAAAAACCATCTCTTCCGATGCTGCATTATAATTGAGCTTGGCGTTGTTCCTCACGCCGTTTTTCAGCAACACCACCCCCGGCTGGAAATCGGGGAACAGGTAATGCGACAGGGTTACCGTTTCCTGTGCTTTCAGGCAAACGGTTGTCGACAACAGGAGGAATAAAGTCAGGTATTTGATTTGCATGTTGCCTGTCCAACGATTACTTTAATTGTGCCGGTTTCATTGCACCGTACCTTTTTGATGCGATTGGACGACGTAAAGATAATGGATATTCTTTTTCCGGCAAAAAAAATTGTACAGGTTGTAACCAAACAAAGGAAACGGTTGTCCTATTATCGGATTAAAACAAAAACACAATGAATCAAAAAATTCTCTTTTCGTTATTTCTATGTGGCATACTGTTGCCCCTGCGTGCCCAGATAAAAGGAACGGTAACCGATAGCGACAGCAATCCCATTCCATTTGCCAATGTGGCCATCTACTCCCTCCCCGACTCAACACTGATCACGGGAACCACCACCGATCAACAAGGTGTCTTCTCGCTTCTTGCGGATAACAACAGCTCCAATGCACTCCTGCGGGTATCGTTTATCGGATACGAAACACAAACGGTGCCGGCGCTTCCCGAACAAACCATCTCCCTTCAACCGGACACTACCCTGCTGGATGAAGTGGTAGTAGAAGGAGACCTGCCCCGCATCAGGCTGCGCAGTGATGCCGTGGTGGCTACCGTACAAAACACCGTATTGAGCAAGGCCGGAACAGCCAACGATGTGCTGAAACGGTTGCCCGCCATCACGGGTGACAACGGCGATTTCTCGATCTTCGGCAAAGGGAAGGCAAAGATTTACGTCAACAACCGTGAGTTGCGCGACGTGTCGGAACTCGACCTGATCTCGTCCGCCGACATCAGGGAAGTGGAGATTGTGCACAACCCTGGCGCTGGATACGATGCCTCCGTAAAGGCGGTGATCCGTATTCATACCGTCCGCAAGACCGGCGACGGATTGAGCTTCGATATACGGTCTACCTACCTGCAAACGGAAAATACCGACCTGCGGCAGCAGCTCAACCTGAACTACCGCCACAAGGGATGGGATATCTTCGGGACGGTCAAGTATGAACGGTATGCCTACGTCCAGGACAGCCGGATAGCCCAGGAGGCCTTCGTAGATACCCTTTGGACACAAAAAAACGAACTCCGTGTGGACGGGCTATCCAATCCGCTGACCACCATTGCGGGAGTCAACTACGAGATTTCATCCAACCATTATGCGGGAGTAAAATACACCATGACCGCCTTTCCGGGAAAAAACGGCATGCAGTCCACCACGCTGAGCGACGTCTATGCCGACGGGGTGTTTTACGACCGGTGGGAAAGCAACGATAACCAGACACAGAACAGCAAACCCAGGCACAGGCTGAACGCCTATTACAACGGCAAGTTCGGAGAACTGAACGTGGATTTCAACAGCGATTTCTACAGGAGCAGCCAATCGACCGCCTCCTCCATTACCGAGAGCAGCCAGGAGTATGACGACCGGGTCATCACTTCCGACAACCGGATCAAGAATCGCCTGTTTGCCACCAGGCTGGTACTCTCCTACCCTGTTTGGGAAGGCCAGCTCTCGGCAGGGAATGAGTTTACCCGTACCCGCCGGGACGATGACTACACCACCGACATCCAGGGAATCCCTTCCACCAACACTTCCATCCACGACGAAAACAACGCTTTCTTCGCTGAATATTCCCGTTCCACCCCTATCGGACAGTTAACTGGCGGAGTCCGCTTTGAGAAAGTCTATTCCGACTATTTCAGCGACGGCGAAAAGATGGATGAACAAAGCCGGCATTACGCGCACTGGTTTCCCAATTTCTCCTACAGCAATACACTGGGCGGAGTGCAACTGCAACTAAGCTATACTGCAAAGACCGTCCGTCCCGCATACTGGCAGCTGGGAAGCAGCATCTTCTATGCCAACCGGTTCACCATGCAGACAGGCAACCCCTTCCTCAAGCCGACCATCATCCACGATGCTTCGCTCACCGGTTCCTGGAAATACCTTCAGCTCATGGTCAGCTACAAGCAGGAAAGAGATGTGATCATGCAGTGGGCGACACAGATGGAAGAGAATCCCGCCGTAACCCTCCTTTCTACGCGCAACCTGGACAAGCTGCCCAGCCTGACCGCCTACCTCACCGCTTCTCCCAAATTCGGCATCTGGGCTCCGCAGGCCTCCATCGGGTTTATGAAACAATGGCTCACCATCACCAGCAACGATAAGCAGGTACGCCTGAACAGCCCCATACCCACCGCCTCGCTGAACAATTCCTTTTCGTTGCCGAAAGGATTCCTCCTGACCCTCGACGCCAATTTTCAGGGCAAGGGGAACCAGCAAAACGTGGAATTGACCGATCACCAGTTCGTGGTCAACCTGGGAGTCACCAAATCGTTCTTCGACGACCGGCTGTCGGTAGTGCTGAAAGGGCACGATCTCTTCCACGGGCGTACGATGGATATCAAAGCTTATAACGACCGCCTCAACATTTACCAGTTCAGCCGCTGGGATACGCGCGAGCTGGAGCTGACGGTGCGCTACAAATTCAATACCGCCAAGAACCGGTACAAGGGAACCGGCGCCGGCCAGGGAGAGATCAACCGGATGTAAAAGTACTGTTTCACTCAAAATAAAGCCTGCCGCCTTGCATCAAAGCAGATCGAGCGGGCTTTTTATTTTGGATTTCGCGATGTCGGTAACATGGGTATAAATTTCGGTCGTATTCACCGATTTGTGTCCGAGCAATTCCTGGATATACCGGATATCCGTACCGTTTTCCAGCAGGTGGGTAGCAAAGCTGTGGCGCAAGGTATGGGGAGTCACTTTTTTGGTGATGCCCGCTTTTAAAGCTGCATTCTTGACAATGACCTGCACGCTTTTTTCGGAATAGACACCCCCTCCCTGCCCCTCTATCAGGTATTCCCCCGGTTGATATATCTTGTAGTAATGCCTTAAAGATTCCAGTAACAGAGGGGAAAGCATCACCACACGGTCTTTTCCTCCTTTGGCTTTTCTAATCAGGATAATTTTATTTTTCGAATCGACATCGGTCAGTTTCAGGTGAAGCAGTTCGTTTAACCGCAGTCCGCATCCATATAACAGCTGTACGATACATTTATGCTTCAGGTTGGTCACATTCTCCATTAACCGGCTCACCTCCCGGGCAGTCAGGTAAACCGGCAGACTTTTGTTCTTCGAGCGGGGATACAGATGGTTTAGGTTGAGTTGTCTGTTGAACATGGAAAGATAAAACTTGTCTATTGAAGCCACGATCAAACGTTGATAAGATGCTCCGATGCGATGTTTCTCAATTTTCCAGTATATATATTTCTCAATTTCCGTTTCCGTTATCTCCAGCGGATGGCTGTATTTCTTTTCAGCCAGCTGTAAAAAACTCCTCACCGCACTCTTGTAATTTTGAATGGAGTTGGAACTGTATCGTTGAACAATCATTTTTCGTTCAAACTCCTCCAATAAATCCATTGTTTTCATCGTCTTCGATTTTGTGAAACATTCGTATATGCAAAAATATAAAAAAAATTAATTAAAACATAACAAACACAAATACAATATGATATAAATGCAAAATATTTTAATGTTAATATATATAAGCGAATGTTATAAATCGGATATTTACGAAAGTTGTATATTTATTGCGTAAACAACACGTTGAACTAAACCTGTCGGTAAATTAGAATAGTGATAATTTTGAAGCGTA
>ENA-UOOE01001157-UOOE01001157.1-fermentation-metagenome-genome-assembly--contig:-NODE-1157-length-23075-cov-3.969809_pt1 | contig 23075 bp, 20 predicted proteins | sample MGYA00245776_ERZ724021 | MGnify/ENA primary metagenome ERZ724021 (study PRJEB28704, sample SAMN03018321) | fermentation metagenome | biome: anthropogenic terrestrial biome; feature: soil; material... | reverse complement strand
GGTTCGTCCAGCACAAGCACTCGCGGATTGTGGCATAGCGCCAGCGCCAAGTGCAGTCTACGCTTGCGCCCGGTAGACAGTTTCGCGTATGGCTTGTTCAGATATTCGCCGTCCATATCGAAACGCGTGAGTAAATCGCCGCGATACTTTACGCCGTGCCAAACACAGAAAAGACGCATCGCTTCTTTTGCAGTCATATTTTCAGAAAGTGCCGTGCTTTGCAATTGAACCCCGAGAACCTTGCGGAGTTTCTCAGGGTGCTGCCGAACGGATATGCCCTCGACAACAATTTCACCTTCCTGCCATTTGCGTAAGCCCTCAAGACATTCAATGGTGGTTGTTTTCCCTGCGCCGTTCACGCCGAGAAGCGAAAACACCTGGCCATGTTTTACTGAAAAGCTCACACCACGCAGCACCTGCTTTTCGCCGTAAGACTTACTCAAGTTTTTTACAGTAATGCTGTCAATCAATTTTATCGTCCTCCTTTACCGGTAATTGCAAATTATTCTTCTCCATATAAACCGCCAGTGCTGACTCGATAAATGGTTCAGCCATTTCATATAGCTTACGGTCAGCCACCGGCCATTGGTCACGAGAACTGTTTACCGTAAGCAGCGCGTCTGATGCTCCCGGAGTATCATTTACCATAAGCAGGATGACATTCTCCCACCAATTCCCGGCAAGCGTCTGCGCCTGCGGATCGTCAGCAGCGGTATCCGAGCTTTGCAAGGCAATCGCTTCAATCAAAAGCTCCCGCATGGTATGATAAAATCCCATCGCTCCATGCAATGTATCCAACCCCTTGCTGCTTGCCATGTGGCTGAGTGCGGGGTCAAACGGAAAATCAGTCCACTCGGTCAGGCCGCTGCCCTCTGTCGTGCGAATGAGCTCCGCCAATATTTCAAGCGGCGGCTCTTTTCCAATGTCAAATAGATTGACAGATGTAAACAGCACCGCTATTGCCATGTGCAAGTCATCCATCTTTTTTTGCAGAATGGGAATTTGCATAGAGAACACCTTTGCAAGCTCCGTCGGCTCGGGATCATCCGTCAACTTTTCGCGTATATCGGACAGTGAAAAGCCGATGCTTTTATATATTGTAATTTGCGTCAGTCGCACCACATCGCGTTTCGTGTAATAGCGACGCCCACCTTCGGTTCGTCCGCCCGCCCGCAGCAGACCGATGTTGTCATAGTGCTGAAGCGTCCGTACAGTTAAGCCTGTTGCTTTTGCAAGTTCTCCCACCGAATAAATTTCTTCATGTTGCATTAACACATTTATCACCTCCGATTTTGATTATACTACATTACGTTGCGTCATGAGCAAGAGGGTTTTCTAATTTATATAAACACGGTTATTAACATTTTCCCCTGTATCTATAGAGATGCACAGAAGCTACATAGGAGGTTATAAGCAATCCAGTACACCATAATGGTGAATTGTTCATTCATTAAATCGCATAAAGTATTTAAGCCTTCAACAGCGTAACTTACAACTCCGCTAAAAAACTCCTCTTTGGTTTTGTAATGTCTGTAAAGCAAGCCGATGCTGATTCCGGCTTCGTCTGCAATATCTTGCACGCCTGTTACCCCGAAGCGCATCACCGACCAAGCTCTGCTGGAGAACGTAACAGACATATTAAATGCGATTATCAATGAGCCGAGTCTGCTGGAGCTTCCGTCACCGCATCGGGAGAATTATTCCCTCGATGTTGCCCGGACGGAGAACCAAATCAACCGGGAGCTTGAAAAAAGCGAGGTGGACAGCGACTACACCAAGCTGCTTATATTTGGATGTGCTGCTGCAAAATATGAGGCCTGTGCCGATACGGAGCCGGAATACTTAACCCTCCGGTTACTGGCGATATTTGGGGGGGCAGCCGCTGCTGGATGCCTTTTCAATTCCATTGTTTAAGGACACATAAAGGAATCGCTGGAGGCAGACGAAATTCTCTCCCCTACCGGTAATACCGAATGGTCAATTGGCGCACTGCAATATATGCTCCGCAACGAGCGATACATCGGAGATGCCCTGCTGCAAAAAACCTATGTGGTGGACTGCTTAACCAAGGAAACCCGGAAAAACAACGGTGAAATGTAAGGTGGCTAAGAAAGCTGTGAAAACCGAAAAGGAGTGTGGAGAGCGGCGGCAATGCTGAACTCGGCATTTACGAAAAGAATCATAGTGGACAGACTTGGATATCCGTCCATGTCAGCCCACTATCTGAAAGTACGTGAAAACTATTGAACCGCCTTGGTACTGAACAGTATAGAATACAAGAATACTTTCGGAGTGCCTGCAGCATTTTCCCAACAGGATATTTATTGTCAAGTTTTGCCTGGAGAATGTAGTCACTCATATTTAATTCGCTTGTAACAATGGAATAATAGCCATCGTATTTAGACTCTTCCTCTATCTTGGAAAGATTAAGGGCAAGTTCTTTTCCGTCAATAATCTCACCGGTTGTCCTATCAAAAGAAATATTCTGGACATATGCCGCTGAACCGGCAGAAGTTACCCGATCATATTTCCTTAGATTCTGAATCAGGTCCTTGGCACGCTCTACCATGCCATTCCTATCAACCGGATTGCCGTCATCATCCAGAGTATCAAGGTCAGGTATTAAGTTATGGGAGTCCTGCTTTGATCTTTTTCTATGTTTAATGCTTTAAATTCTGAAACTGATATCGTAAATACTAAATGGATATAGATCTAAGATACGATACATCTATATTTGGAACAACGTTTTGTATAAAATATCTGGACGCTTTCTTGACATTTACGCCGTTCGAATTGACACCTCATTGATCTCTTTTTTGTTATGATTAATAGCGTAAAGAATGGTATTTGGGTAAAAAATGTACATTTGCGTGCAATATCTGAAAACTTTACAGCAAAATTGAAGGAAAGGCGTTTTTGGTATGAAAAATGATAAGACTCAATGCACTTGGAAAGAAATATTATGCTTTGTGGCCTTTTTAATTGTTACGATGGCTATTATCATGGCAGTGCGATGGATCATGATTCTGCCGTAGATACGCTGAGAAAGTGAGAGGAGATGAGAATATGAGTGTAGTGTTGGCGATCATCGGTATCATCGGATTTGCCTTGATGATTTACTTATTCTATGTGTTGTTTCGAGGTGAGGAATTATGAATATGATTATTTTACAAGATATTGCTTACTTTGTCTTGCTGGTGGGATTATCAATTCCACTTGGCATTTATATGTACAAGGTCATGGATGGTCAGAAGGTGTTTTTATCCCGTGCCGTTGCCCCGGTAGAAAACGGGATTTATAAAATTATGGGTGTTAAGGGCAACGAGGAAATGAGTGCAAAAAAATATGCGCTGTCTGCATTAGTTTTCAGTGCAGTTGGTTTGTTTTTTGTCTGGCTGATTCAGATGCTGCAGGGCGTCCTACCATTTAACCCGGCTAGCATTGAGGGCACGAGCTGGCATCTTGCCTTTAACACGGCGGCAAGCTTTGTTTCCAATACAAACTGGCAGGCATATTCCGGAGAAGCCGGGCTGTCCTATCTAACGCAATTCTTAGGACTTACCGTTCAAAACTTCGTGTCGGCTGCAACAGGAATAGCCGTATTGTTTGCGCTGATCAGAGGCTTTATTTTAAGGCAGAAAGCAACCATCGGAAGTTTTTGGACTGATTTGACTAGAATTACGCTTTATGTGCTGATTCCCCTTTCCTTTGTTCTGGCGCTTGTGCTTGTTTCACAGGGTGTTGTGCAAACCTTTGCACCCTACAGGGAAGTAGCTATGCTGGAAAGCAGAGCAGCACAAACTATCCCGCTTGGCCCTGCGGCCAGTCAGATTGCCATTAAGCAGCTTGGAACAAACGGCGGCGGCTTCTTTGGGGTTAACTCTGCTTTCCCCTTGGAAAATGCCACAACACTTTCAAATCTGTTGGAATGCTTGTCTCTTTTGCTGATTCCCGCTGCATTATGCGTATCGTTTGGCAAGGCCGTCAAGGACAGTAAACAAGGAAAATCCATTTACATTGCCATGATGATCCTGTTTGTGGCTGCTCTCGGCATTACAACAATAAGTGAGCAGTATAGAGGACCCGTTTTCGAGGGCATTGTTACTTCCGGCAGTATGGAAGGCAAAGAGGTTATCCATGGCATCGGAGCTTCTTCTTTGTGGGCTACAGCAACTACGGCAGTATCCAATGGCTCAGTAAATTCCATGCATGACAGCTTCACACCTCTCGGGGGAATGATTCCCATGTTCCTGATGCAATTAGGAGAAATTGTGTTTGGTGGTGTAGGCAGCGGATTATATGGTATGATTGCTTTTGTTTTGCTGACGGTATTTATCGCCGGACTCATGGTTGGCCGAACGCCGGAGTACCTCGGTAAAAAGGTAGAACCCTATGATATGAAAATGGTTTGTTTAATCGTGCTTGCACCTTTGATGTGTACACTTCTTAGTACCGCTGCTGCAGTGATGGTGCCAGAAGTGGACTCTTGGCTGACAAATTCAGGTGCCCATGGGTTCTCAGAAATTCTTTATGCATTTTCGTCAATGGGCAACAACAACGGAAGTGCTTTTGCCGGATTTAATGCAAACACTGTGTTTACGAATGTTGTTGGCGGGATCATTATGCTGCTGGCTCGCTTTATCCCTATGGCTGCAGCTATCTTCCTTGCCGGAAATATGTCGAAAAAGAAGGCGGTTGCGGTCAGTGAAGGAACCTTATCGACAACAAATACCATGTTTGTGGGACTGTTAATCGGCGTTATTCTAATTGTCGGCGCGCTGAGCTTTTTGCCAGCGCTGGCTCTTGGCCCCATAGCCGATTACTTCACAATGCGATAGAACGGGGTGATTGAAATGGAAAAGAAAAGTATCAATAAAAGTATTTTAGGGGATTCGCTCAGACAATCCTTTGCCAAGCTGGCTCCGGGTATCCAAGTCAAAAATCCTGTCATGCTGGTGGTCTATATCGGAGCGATTCTAACCACAGCTTTATATGTTTTGTCATTTGCCGGAATTAAAGATGAAAACGGCGGATATATCATTGCAATTGCATTGATCTTATGGTTTACCGTATTATTTGCAAACTTTGCAGAAGCCATCGCGGAAGGGCGTGGGCGCGCCCAGGCAGATACCCTGCGAAAGGCACGAAAGGATGTAAAAGCAAAAAAACTAAAGTCCACAAATAATATGAATGACTATAACGAGGTGCTCTCTGCACAACTTAAAAAAGGTGATATTGTCATCGTTTGGGCAGGAGAGCAAATTCCGATGGACGGCGAGGTCATCGATGGTGCGGCTTCTGTAGATGAGAGTGCAATTACCGGTGAATCCGCACCGGTAATCCGCGAATCAGGCGGTGACCGCAGTGCGGTTACCGGAGGAACAACACTGGTATCTGATTGGCTTGTGATTGAGGTAACAGCGGAAGCAGGAGAAAGCTTTCTGGATAAGATGATTTCCATGGTGGAAGGCGCCTCCAGAAAAAAGACACCCAATGAGATAGCCCTGCAAATTTTGCTAGTAACGCTTACTATTATATTTTTAATTGTTACGGCAACACTGCTTCCGTTTTCAAGCTTTGCAAGCAGTCAGGCAGGGGCTGGCTCAGCGATTTCCATTACAAATGTAATTGCGTTACTGGTTTGCCTGGCTCCCACCACAATCGGTGCACTTTTATCTTCCATCGGCATTGCAGGCATGAGCCGTCTCAATCAGGCGAATGTGCTTGCCATGAGTGGTCGTGCGATTGAAGCTGCCGGAGATGTAGATGTGTTGCTACTGGATAAAACCGGTACCATCACCCTTGGAAACCGTCAAGCAAGTGAATTTCTGCCGGTGAATGGCGTGAAAGAACAAGATCTGGCAGATGCCGCACAGCTCTCATCCTTGGCAGATGAAACAGCCGAGGGCAGGAGCATTGTTGTACTGGCAAAAGAAAAGTTTGGCATTCGAGGTCGAGAGCTTTCAAAGATGAATGCCAGTTTCATAGAATTTACGGCAAAAACTAGAATGAGCGGCATTGACTACCAAGGCATTCAGATTCGCAAAGGTGCCGCAGAAGCAGTAAAAGCTTTTGTGCTGGACAATAGCGGAGAGTATCCCGAAGAATGTGAGCAGATTGTAAGACGTGTTGCCGGAGCAGGCGGTACACCTCTGGTAGTTGCAAAGAACAATCAAGTGCTGGGCGTTGTTTATTTAAAGGATATTGTCAAAAATGGTGTAAAGGAACGGTTTGAAGATTTGCGGAAAATGGGCATCAAAACCATTATGATTACAGGCGACAATCCCATGACTGCGGCAGCCATTGCGGCGGAAGCCGGTGTAGACGATTTTCTGGCGGAAGCCACGCCGGAAGCAAAGCTGGAGCTGATCCGTGACTATCAGTCGAAAGGGCACTTAGTCGCTATGACAGGTGATGGTACAAACGATGCTCCTGCACTGGCGCAGGCGGATGTTGCCGTGGCAATGAACACCGGAACTCAGGCTGCTAAGGAAGCCGGTAACATGGTTGACCTTGATTCCAGCCCTACCAAGCTCATTGACATTGTGCGAATTGGAAAGCAGCTTCTGATGACCCGTGGAGCGCTGACAACCTTTAGCGTGGCAAATGATGTGGCTAAGTATTTTGCGATCATCCCGGTGCTGTTTTTTGGCATTTACCCGCAGCTGACAGCCTTAAATTTTATGGGGTTAACCAGCTCCATAACGGCAATTCTATCTGCCATTATCTACAATGCACTCATTATTATTGCGCTCATTCCGCTGGCGCTCAAGGGTGTGAAATACCGTGAGCTGCCAGCCGGAAAGCTATTGAAACAAAACATGCTGATTTATGGCTTGGGTGGCATTGCAGCGCCTTTTATTGCAATCAAAGGAATTGATATGCTGCTTACAGCCTGCGGCATTATGTGAGGAGGATTAAAATGACGAAATCAATGAAAATACTGCGTCCGGCGATTATGTGCTTCCTCGTAATGACCATAGTATGTGGGGTTATTTATACGGCGGCCGTTACGGGAATCGCACAGCTCATATTCCCAGGTCAGGCGAATGGGAGCATCATAACCGTTACGCTCAAGGATGGCACGCAGAAGGACTATGGCTCTGCTCTGATTGCGCAGGAATTTACAAGTGCCGAATATATGATTGGAAGGCCGATGGGAACAACAAATCTCTCACCGGTAAGCGAGGAGCAAAAAGCGCTTGTAGACGAGCGCACTGACTGGCTGCATACTCTCGACCCTGATAACACCGCGGACATACCGATGGTTCTGGTAACAGCCTCCGGCAGCGGCGTAGACCCGAATATTACGCCGGATGCAGCGGAGTACCAGGTGGCCCGCCTTGCAAGGGAACGTGGCGTCAGCGGGGACGATGTCCGAGCAATTATCAGTAAATATACCACTGACCGCTTTCTCGGAATATTCGGCGAGCCTGCTGTAAATGTCCTGAAAGTTAACTTAGCGCTGGATGGTTTGCTGTAAGCCGTATAGCGGTTAACAGCTGCGAAGGTCATGCATTTTTGCATGACCTTCCGGTGCGTTGAAAAAGTCTGCTATTCTATCAATAAAACCAGCGAGAGAAAGAAACCACTTGCTATAAAATATAGCAGTGGTATGATTGTTAAATATATAGGAGGTGAGGTAAAATGGATGGATTTGAGGGACGACCTGATCCCAATGCGCTTCTGGCAGATATACAAACACAGCAAGATAATCATTTCGGGAAATTAAAGATTTTCTTCGGATATGCGGCCGGTGTGGGTAAAACCTATGCCATGCTTGATGATGCGCAGGAGCAGTGCCGCATGGGTAAAGATGTTCTGGTCGGTTACGTTGAGCCACATACCCGTCCGGAAACGTTGCAGCTTTTACAGGGCCTTCCTTCCCTTGCGCCCAAATCGGTGTTTTACCGCAACATAGAGCTCAAGGAATTTGATCTGGATGAGGCGCTGAGGCGCAAACCGGAACTGATTTTAGTGGATGAACTTGCGCATACCAATGCAGAAGGTGTCCGAAATCTGAAACGCTTTCAGGATATTGAGGAGCTTTTGAACGCTGGAATTGATGTTTATACGACCGTAAACGTCCAGCATATTGAAAGTCTTAATGATGTAATTGAGGGCATAACCAGTGTCCAGGTAAAAGAAACCGTACCCGACTATATCTTCGACAGGGCCGAAAAGGTCAAGCTGATCGATATTGAACCGGATGAACTGCTACGGCGCTTCGAGGATGGGAAGATTTATAAGCCAGAACGGGCGCAGACGGCCATGAATCATTTTTTTACACGGGAGAATTTAAAGCTCCTGCGTGAAATCGCCATGCGCAAGGCTGCAGATAGAATCAGCAATGAGAACCAAAATGAGCGCCGTACGACTGAAAAAATGGCGAATACAAAAATGCTGGTTTGCATCGGCCCTTCTCCATCCTCCGCCAAATGTATAAGGTGGACGGCTCGGGCTGCAGAAGCCTTTCATGCGCAATGGGTGGCACTTTATGTGGATAGCACTGACAGTGATTATTTAACTTCCCAGCAGCAGAAAATACTACGTGGAAATATGAATCTGGCGGAAAAGCTTGGAGCGGAAATTGTTTCGCTCACAGGCCATGAAATTGCGGTATCCGTATCCGAATATGCGAAATTATCCGGCATCACAAACATTGTGGTAGGCAAAAGCCGCAATAAGAAAACACTTAAAAACCTATTCGATATAGACTTTGAAGACAAACTGATTTCTCTTTTACCAAACATAGAAGTCTATATCATCCCCGGTGCCACCGCTCGCCGGGATTATAAAAAACCCCGCAAGACAATTTGGAAAGGCAAAGTGGAATTTTCATGGATTGACTGCGCGAAAACAGGTGGGAATCGGTGATCAGAATATCATTATGACCTATATCCTTTCTGTGCTTGTCATATCAAGGATTACAAAAGGACATATTTTCGGAATAATTGCTTCGGTTGCAAGCGTACTGAGCTTCAATTTCTTTTTTACCAAGCCGATGTACACGTTCAATGCGATTCAAGCGGGTTATCCTATTACCTTCCTCATTATGTTGCTGGTGGCCTTGATCACAAGCACACTGACCGTAAGAATTAAGACACAGGCTAAGTTGGCTGTTCAGAGAGAACGTCGCACAGAGGTTCTTTATGAGATCAATAAAAAGCTTCTGGTTACCAGAGGGCTTGAAAATATTATTTCGCTGACCAATGTGTATATTGTGAATTTGTTTGAGCGGTCCGTCGTATTCTTCCCATCCGATCCTGAAGCTGGTACCAATGGCAGTGTCATGCAGGCCGATGGGGATACGGATGAAGCAGTTCTTAATTCCAAGGACGAAAAGGCAGTCGCGCATTGGGTGTTTGTAAATCAAAAGTGGGCGGGATCGGGAACGGATACCTTAATGGGAGCGGCCGGTCTTTATATGCCGGTTATATCGCAAGGCAAGGTGCTGGCTGTTTTAGGTATTTCCTGTGTAAAAGGTTTTTTAGGCCATAACACCCGTCAATTTTTGCGCATGATTGCCTCCCAGGTGGCTATGGCGCTGGAGCGGCAGAACTTGTCTGATGAACAGCGCAGTATCATTGTGGAGGCGGAAAAGGAAAAAATGAGAAGCAATTTGCTTCGGGCTATCGCTCATGATTTGCGCACGCCCTTGTCCGGGATTCTTGGAGCCAGCTCTGCAATACGTGAAAATTCAAAAACATTAGATGAGAGTACCCGCGACAAGCTGAATGCAGATATTCAGGAAGAGGCTCAGTGGTTGATACGGATGGTAGAAAACCTGCTGTCGGTAACGCGAATTAATGAAGGAGAATCTAAGGTTAACAAGAACCCGGAGGCGGCTGAGGAGGTTGTGGCGGAGGCCGTAAGCCGAATCCGAAAAAGATTTCCACACCACAAGGTTGAGGTTTCTGTGCCCGATGAGCTGTTAGAAGTGCCTATGGACGGCACCTTGATTGCACAGGTGCTCATTAACCTTCTGGAAAATGCAGTGAAACATTCTGCCGTTACCTCGCCCGTTGAGATTATATTAAAAAGAACCGAAGATGCAGCAATATTTGAGGTAATTGATCATGGGAAGGGAATCGTAGACGAGGATTTTCCCTATCTTTTTATCAGCTATGTCCCCAATGGAACGAAAAGCTCGGATTCTTCCCGAGGAATGGGCATCGGGCTGTCTATCTGCATGACAATCATCAAAGCGCATAACGGAACAATGGAAGCCGCTAATCGCAAAGAAGGTGGTGCGGTATTTAAATTCACACTGCCATTGGAAAGAAGTGAGTGATTATGATAAAACCAACAATTCTTGTCATTGAGGATGAGGAAGCAATATGCAACTTTATAACAGCAATCCTGAACTCAAACGGATATCAGGTCATCAAGACCGGTACAGGAAAAGAAGGTGTTTCTATGGCGGCATCCTATTCACCAGATGTCATTTTGCTGGATCTTGGCTTGCCGGATATTGACGGAGTGGAGATACTGAAAAGTATCCGCAAATGGTCGAAGATACCGGTTGTTGTTGTGTCAGCACGCGGACACGAACGGGAAAAGGTTGAGGCACTTGATTTGGGAGCAGACGATTATATTGTAAAACCATTTGGTACTTCAGAGCTTCTGGCAAGAATTCGTACAGCGCTGCGACATAGCCCCCAAAGCATGGGTGGGCAGATACAGGGAGCAGAGAAAACAACTGTTGGAGAGCTTCAGGTTGATTATGAAAAACGGTCCGTTTCCCTCGCCGGAAAAGCAGTTCATCTAACGCCAGTTGAGTATAAGATTCTGGCTCTTTTATCAAAGAACGCTGGAAAGGTCTTGACGCATGATTATATCATGAAGGAGGTATGGGGCCTGTACGCTGGGGACAGTCACACGCTTCGCGTCAATATGGCAAATATTCGCAGAAAGATTGAGGAAAATCCCGGCGCACCAAAATTTATATTAACAGAGATGGGCGTAGGCTACCGGATGGTGGAGGAACTGTAAACAGGAGGGGCAAATTATAGTTTTTACCAAAACAGAGATTAAAAAATGTTTTAGCTTATGTTCGACAGCATGCCCGATGAAACACGCCCGGCCAAAAAAAGGCAATATAGCGCGGCCAGCTCTAAATAACTATAATTTTTAACTTCCAGCCTGCAAGGCTGAAAGTTTACACTCCCCTCTTGTGTTTAGAAGCATTTTCGTAAGATTAAATTTCTGCCAAATACAATACTTACTTTATCTGTCCATATCCCAATAAAGTTAAGCAAGTTCTCATGCAACATGCTATTCTGCGGGTTTAAAGCTATGATCTTGCAAACGCCAATAAGTTTCCTGAAGGTTGATTTTTTTACCTAAAATCAACCACAAATTCCTTGAAGCTGATTTTGTCAACCAGTATAATAATGGTGGAGGGAACGAACATGAAAGAAATCAATATTGCCAGAGCCATCATAAATAAACGAAGGGAGAAAGGACTGACTCAAGATGACCTTGCAAGCTACATCGGCGTTTCGAAGGCTTCCGTTTCCAAATGGGAAACAGGTCAGAGTTATCCCGATATTACTTTTCTCCCACAACTTGCGGCCTTTTTCAATATGAGCATTGATGAACTGATGGGCTATGAGCCGCAAATGACTAAAGAGGACATTCGCAAGCTCTATCTAAGTTTATCCGCCGACTTTGCTTCCAAGTCATTCGATGAAGTCTTGGAGCGCTGCCGTGAAACTGCTAAAAAGTATTTCTCCTGCTTTCCTCTGTTATTTCAAATTGGTGCCATGCTTGTAAACAATAGTATGCTCTCGGGTGATGCGGATAGAGCCTTCTTTATCATTGAGGAAGCAAAAGAGCTGTTCATCCGGGTGAAAAGAGAGAGCGATAATGCCGAGCTTGCCCGGCAGGCACTAAATATGGAAGCGCTCTGCGCATTGATGCTGGGCAATCCAAATGAGGTTTTGGGACTGTTTGCGGAGGTAAGTATGCAGATGTACTCCCCGGAAGCGATACTTGCGCCAGCCTATCAGATGATTGGAAAACCTGAGGAAGCAAAAGCTGTGCTGCAAGTCGGCATTTATCAGCACGTCCTTTCTCTGCTTGATATTCTTCCAACCTATCTTACGCTCTGCACGGATGAGCCGGAACGGTATGATGAAACATATAAACGAGCGCTTGCCGTAGTGGAAGCCTTTGGTATAAAGGGGCTTCATCCGTCTATCCTGGTGCAGTTCCTGCTCGTTGCCGCGCAGGGGTATGTGACGCTTGGAAATACCGACAAGGCATTGGATATACTGGAGGAGTACGCAGAGCTTGTCACAGGAGATATATATCCATTGCAGTTAAAGGGAGACGACTTTTTTACTCTGCTTGATGACTGGTTTAAGGAATTTCCCCTGGGAACCGCTCCGCCCCGCGATGAAAAGATTATTCGGCAAAGCATGACCGAAGGGGTCGTAAACAATCCGGCGTTTACCGTATTGGCTGATGAGCGCCGTTTTCAGAGGATTGCAGAAAAACTAAAAAATAACTAACTATTCGGTATTGATGTTTCGAAAGAAGCAACTGTAAGGCTGTTGGTTAGATAGTCCCCATCGTGAAAAACCAAGTGAACAGGAGGAACGGTATGAAAGCAGTTTTAACACAAAATTTGTCAAAAACCTATACCGGTAGTAAAAATGCAGTGGATCATATAGAATTCAGTTTGGAGCAAGGCGAGGTCTTTGGATTCCTGGGTCCTAATGGCGCGGGGAAGACAACCACTATCAAATTACTTTGCGGAATGCTTGCGCCCTCAGAGGGTAGCTGCCGGGTGTTTGATCTTGATCCTGCCCAAAATCCGGAAAAGCTGCATCAATTGTCCGGCGTAATCACGGAACATGCGCAGATGTACGACCACCTGACAGGGCTTGAGAATCTGGTTTTCTATGGAACACTCTTCGGTGTGAATGCGGCTGAATGTGAAAAGCGTGCAAACGTCCTCTTAGAGCGGCTGGGTCTGGTGGATGCACAGGATCGTAAATTGGCAGCTTACTCCACCGGTATGCGCCAGCGCCTCTCCCTAGCCCGTGCCATGATCCACAGCCCTAGAATTCTATTTTTGGATGAACCGACCTCCGGACTTGACCCCGAAAGCGCGCAAAATGTAAATAGTCTTATCAGGGAACTTTCCGTTGATGGTACAACAATTTTTTTATGTACCCACCAGCTACGTTATGCCCAGGAAATCTGTACCACATACGGGCTGATTGATGAAGGCACTTTATTGGCAACGGGAAACATCCAGAGGCTTCGAGCTATGGTTTTCTCCGGTGTAGTGGTGCATGTGAAAGCGAGCCGTATGCCTGATGGCCTGGTATATCAGAAAACCGGTGAGCACACTTATGACATCACAGTAAATTCAGAGGATGAAATTCCGCCCATTGTCAAAGGCATTGTGGAGGCGGGCGGCAATATATATCATATCTCGACGCACAGAATGTCTTTGGAAGAGATTTACTTTTCTTTAATTGACCGGCGCAAAGCAGGAAAGGAAGGTGAAAATGATGAATAGAATGCAGCTTGCCTTGATGAAAAAAGATATTCGTGGTATTACCTCAAATAAACAAGTGTTTTCGGTTATGCTGATGGTTCCGCTTGCGTTGACAATTATATTACCGTCCATTTTTGTGTTTGTCACAGTACTGGTTCCGGATACTACTTCTGATTTCCAGAAACTGCTGGAAATGCTGCCGTCTACTGAACAAATAGGCAATCAAAAGCAGATGATTTTAGGGCTTTTGCTCAACAAAATCATGCCGGTTTTTTTCCTGATGATTCCGATCATGGCGTCGTCGGTTATGGCGGCAAGTTCGTTTGTGGGAGAAAAGGAGAAGCACACTCTGGAAACTTTGCTTTATTCCCCGCTCTCATTGAAGCAATTGTTTCAGTCAAAAATATTGGCCAGCTTTTCAGTAAGTATGATGGTTTCGTTCATCTCATTTGCGGCAATGATAGTAGTAATGGAAATAGAGGTACTGCTTTTAACCGGGAGTGCAGTTATGCCTGACCTTAGCTGGATGATTATTATGCTGCTTATTGCGCCATCTATCTCATTGGTTGCGATCAGCATAACGGTACGTGGCTCCGCAAAGGCGCAAACCATAGAAGAAGCACAGCAGCGCGCCGTATTCTTGGTTTTTCCAATCATTGCGCTTGTCATAGGGCAATTTACAGGGATTATCATGGTAAGCACATGGATTCTCTTAGGACTGGGTATCGTCTTACCGCTAATAGCTGCGCTTCTTGTGAAGGGCTCTGTGGGAAAATTCACCTACGAAAAGCTCTTGAGATAATGAGGGACACATTTTGATGGGCGGTGTGGAGGCCGGTGCACTAAAAGGCAGTAAGCTGGCAGATTAATTCCGTATTCGTTTTGACGGAGCATGAACTGCCGCAATAGCAGCAAGAAAAACAAATAAAAGTATAATCAGCAGAGGTATGACAGGCAAACTCCAAATAGCGTAGCTGAAATGAGTAGTAATGAGACTACCATATAGCAGTTTGCTGATTAACAAACCAACTGCACAGCAACGTCTATTTTATATCCTTGTTTTTTGATAGCAAAAGATAAACCATTAATTAGACTCAAATCATCTTCAACAAAGAAAATATGTTTCATTTGTTTTCACCGTCCTTTCGTTTATCATATCCTTTAAATTATATATGGTTGGCCGAATAAGCTGACAAAAAGAATTATAGTTCAGCATCTAAAATCACCTGTTGAAAAATAGTTAGGCAGAGTTTATTATTATAGATGAAACATATCACCGCTTGTTCTACTTGTCAATCTTTAACAAGGCAAAACCAATTTATCGAACAGGCGATTGATTAGACAGTAAAGTATGTAACATTCACTTGTCGGAAGTCGGCTTATCCTAGAAGTAAACAGAAAAAGGGAGGAATCACACTATGAAGAAAAAAATCGAAATATTTGATTATGCCAATGATATTATGAAGGTGCTTGGAAATGGCGTCTTGCTCACCACAAAAGTAGAAGATAAGGTAAATTCCATGACCATTGGCTGGGGCACACTTGGAATTGTATGGGGGAAACCAACATTTATCACCCTCGTCAGGGAAAACCGCTTTACAAAGCATCAATTAGAAAAGAATCCTGAATTTACAATAAATATTCCATATGGAGACTTTGATAAAAAAATATTAGGAGTTTGCGGTACAAAGTCGGGACGTGATTGTGATAAAATTAAAGAATTGAATTTAACACTTGAAACGCCTGAGATTATTTCAGTCCCTGCAATTAAGGAATTTCCCCTGACACTTGAATGCAGAGTTTCATATAAACAGAAACAAGATATGCTTGCTATTGCGAAGGAGAATAAGAAGAAATTTTATCCTCAGGATGTTGATAGCTTTTTCCATGGCAGCAACAAGGATTTACACACTGCTTATTATGGAGAAATTGTCAGTGCGTATATTATCGAATAGGCAGCATAACTGGCAGTATCCCTTCATATAATTTTGTAAAAATGGAGGGAATGCTTGTGGTAATTCTGATCAGAAAAAGAGCCCTTTTCACAACAATCTGTGTAATCGTACTTGGAATTATCTGCTGCTTTATGCTGGTCCGCTTGATAAGACCGCCCGCAAAATCGTCACATAGACTTGTTGCGGGTGGAAATCTTTGTTCCCCATTGCAAAGTTCAAATGAAACTGTATCAGTAATGAATCAGGAGAGCGCAATCAACAGCGAGCGCTTTCAGCGGCCTTCTAAAGCACTTCCGTATCCTAATTCGTATTCATTTAAGAATTTCCAAAAAGAAAATGAAACTCCACCGCTGCTGGAGAAGCATTTTGACAATCCTGAGGACTTAATCCTTGCATATTATGGAATATTGCGGGAAGCTTCTAATATGCTTGGCTATTCAGGCGGGTGTGGTACGATTGGATTGTCGAAAGCTCCTTACCCGTATGCATACGAATTGCTGACAAAGGAAATGCAAAAGGAAGTGTCACTTAATCAATTTATTGATTCATTTGAGGGAATAGGATATACAACTCTTTTGAAGCTGATTCCCGCATACACACCCTCCCGTACACCTGCCCGCATTCAATACTATATGGTTGAAATAGAGGTGATAACCGGGATCAAAGTTAATGGCAATGAAGAGCAATATGAAGGCAGTCAATTTGCCTATTATTATGGTCTGATTACAACGGAAAAAACTTCTGATGAGAATTGGAAGATTAAGAATATTTACTATATTCCTGAAGATTTTCTCTGTGCGCCCATGCATAGTTGGTTTTACCTTTCGGACGCCATAGTGCAAATTGTCTATGGGAATAATTTGAAATTAATTGATAAAATAGACAAAACCGAGCATAAAGACGACATGATCTATATTTATGCGTCCGGAAACGGAAAAAGCTATCGGTTTGATTTTGTCAGACTTACTAATGGGTATGATATCCTTCTCCATGAATATATTCTTGACAATGGAAGCTGGAAAGAAACAAATCTATTGGGCGATAATTGGAAAAATATGAAGTTGACTATAGAAAATAACCAATTACATAGGACGCTGACTCCATCATAGTGTTTTTAGCTCATTCTGCCCATATCTGTGCAAATCGCTGCAGGAGTCCGGGAATCGTATCTTTTGAGATTACAATATTCATGCTTTGTGGGTTAATTACAATTCCATCTACACCGGCTCCAAGCATCTTTTCGACATTCACAAAGTCGAACATATTTACCTGAAAACGATTTTCTATATGAAACTTTTTTAATTCATTGTGGTCTGTAAAAAATGGCTGGAACATCTTTCCCTCCTTATTTTTCACACAGGGGATTTTAATATTGGAACCACTGGGCACTTCCCCTTTTTCCTGCACTTCCAAAGCCATAAGAAGTCTGGAGCGCACCAAGTTGACAGCCATTTCTTCTTCCAAATTGCGAAGTTCCGGTTTCTCGTTATTTGGCTTATTCCGATATATCTCCTGCATGAAATAAAGTCCGGTCAACTGCAGCTGCGGATTTACAACAGGCTGTTTTTCTTTTGGAAGTTTGGAATAATCAGGTGGTACAACTACTTTATCCAGTGGCATTTTTGTGGTCTGTTCTTCTTCCACAAATACGATTTCGTTTACTCCCAGCAGGTACAAGCTGCTGTAAAATCCCAAAAGCTGAGCATTCTCCATACGTACAATCATCATAAAATCCTGATTTTCATCCTTAAACTTTTGAGTAATTTCTTTCGCTTTCTTTTCTGTTGAAAATACCCATACCTGGTCGTTGAACGTTTCCTCGTCACATGTGATAAAGGGCATTTTTGTTCCCTGACCAAAAGCAATATATGTGGTTTCCATTTTCTGCATTTTCTTTACTTGTATCGGAAATTTGTTTTCCATGACAGACCTCAATTCATTTGTTTTCTAAAATTATACTACAAGCTGTATTTTATCTCAATTGATTATCATAACTTTATTTTACTTCAAAACATCAATCAAAAAAATGTATCATATAATAAAAATAAAATTTTATTCTACACCTTTAATGGACTGATGTCAATAATAAGTTTACTTTTTTAAAAAAATATGTTATACTAAATTTATTGAATGATGTAGAAGTCAAAAGGTATTTTGCCCCCTGATACCTACGGATTGCTCCGCACTTTGTGCTCGCCCTATTCGGGCTACTTTCTCATGTTTCATGGGTCCCAAGGTCATGCGTTTCATGCAAGCATGAAACGCATGACCTTGGGAGCCTAGTATCATTGCATATATTTAACACCAATTATAATATAGCAAAATTTACAGCATCTCAATGTATTATAATCAAAAAGCTAAAAGAAAGGAGAGTATGATTATTTGTATCTACAAATATCATACAAGACATAAAATGCAAGTAGTTGGAAAAAAAGTTGAACACAAAGCCTTCGGACAGGGAACAATAACAAATCATTCAGGAAATATTGTTACTGTCTCCTTTTCCAAGGAAGATAAAAAATTCATATATCCTGACGCCTTTGCTAACTTTTTAACGTTCAAAAACCAGTCTGCTCAAAATGAAATAAATACTATATGTAACAGACAGCTAGAGTTGAAGAACGCTCAAAAACAAGTGATTCAGGAAAAACAGGAGCGCCGTCAGAGACTCCGTACTTTAAAAATCACGGCAAATTCGCAAGCAGCTTTTAATATTGATCTAAATGACCTAAATGAGATTTTTTCATCTGGTACTGTATCGACAGGATATTATCTAAGTGGCCATTCTAAGGGAGAACCGCGCGTTCCGAGTAAGTTAAGGCCCAACTCTGCCTGCTTGTTGACCGGACGTACTCCTAATACTCCGGAAAAAGAGCGTCGGATACTGGGAGTCATTATGGTAAAGGATGATTTTTGGGGAGACTTATGCAAAAACGGAATTGTAGAATGTCACGACCAGTATAAAATCCGCTTGAATTCAAACAACAGTATGCTGTATTGGGATTATTTCGATGGCAGCAATCCTCTCCCACGATGGGGAAGTACGGTGTTCAAATATTTTTCAAACAGCATGATGCAGCAAATCCTGCTCGATATGAAGGAAACATCCCAGAACGTCGAAGAAGAGAGGGCTATTCACGCGTTTTATCAATATTTCTGTGACATAAATCACTTGCCACAATTAATGGATTAAGCGAGTTAAATAGCATGGCGGACTCATAGACGTATTTGGGGATATCTAAAGACCGCCATGGCCATATAACTTGGCAGCTTTTTCCTCAATTTCGCTGGGAGCTTTTCTGATAGGGTCTCCTTCCTCCCAGATAACTTTATATTCTTTCTTCCCTTCCCGGCCATAAGTGATGCCTTTAAAGTCTTGTGTGAAATCTCCTCCATTAATTAAGCTGCCTCTCTGTACTACTGCGGGCCATACTTTTTCAGGCTCTTTTTCGCCTTTTGAATTAATCATATCCCAGATTGTGGTATAAAACACCACGTTTGCCTCTGGAGGAACTTTTGCTTTTCTTGTTATTTCATAATTTTCCGGTGATGTGTAGTCGGAAAATCTACCTTGGTTTGAGTTTTCCGGCATTGTTACCTCCAAATAGATATCACCGTTTTTTAATTCATACAATGCTGCAATATTATTATCATTGATACTTACCGGAAATTTAATGAAATTGAATATAATACACAGCAATCCAATAATCAGAAATGGAAGGAGCATTAAAAGGAGTTTATAAATAAACAAATTTTTTTTGATTTTATGGATTAGCTTTTCTTCGTTAATATCGGCGGCAGGAAATATACCTTTAATATCTTTTTTCATTTCAGTATAATATTTTCGGCAGGTATCACAATCGGATAAATGTGTTTCTATCTCTTGATTGCTTTCATTGCTGGTTAAGCCATCTATATATGAAGGCAATAAATCCTTGATTATCTCACATTTCATCGCTTTCCCTCCTTAATTGCAATTTTCCGCGATAATAGGTAACTCGAGCCCAATTCTCATCTTTTCCCATTATTTCTCCAATTTCCCTAAAACTGAAATTACCATCTATTCTCAAATACATGACTTCCCGCATTGGCTCGTTAAGCTCATGAAGTAGTTTATACATGTCCATCATTTGCTCCTTTCTAAGTACGTGCGCTTCAGGTGAATCAGATGATACAAGCTTTTCTTGGCTATGCTCATATGTATCTTCCCTTTTTCTTCTCTTTAAATCTTTAATCCATACATGTTTTGCTATTTGACACAGCCATACATATAGTTTGCAGTCCCCCCTAAAATTCCCAATAGACTTAAGTGCCTGAAAAAAAGTTTCCTGAGTCAATTCTTCGGCAAGGTTTGAATCATGACAAAGACTAAAAAGGTATCTATAAACCTGTGGCATATACTCACTATAAATTTTTTCTATATCTGCCATGAATCCACCTCCTTATAATATATGTATCAATTATTGAGATTTCGTTACAAAAACAGGCTGATTTATAAATAAAAAAATAAGCGCTCATCCTAAAATGAACGCTTAAAAGCAGGGGATGAGAGAATCGAACTCCCACCAAAGGTTTTGGAGACCCCTATCATACCATTTGACCAATCCCCTGTATGTTATGGCATAACCGTCAGCCACCTGATTAGTATACTAAGAGAAACAATGTTTGTCAAGAAAAAGCTATAAATTTGGCCTTGGGAAAAAGCTACAAATTTGGTCTTGGGATTGTTTCTAAAGGGAGGGGCCGGTAATTATTTCCCGGCCCGGTTATGAAAAAAAAATCTATATGAAAAGGCTGTTGTCCTTTGATGTTTATTGTTATAGAAGAAAGTGCTGTTGCAAACTGGACATAAAAGAGGTAGAATCCTTTTGTAAGAAAGACGACGGAGATAAACCGAAGGAGAAGCATTATTGAAGACGGGCAGAGAAAAGCAACTGGTGGCTGGAATCCTGGCTCATGTGGACGCGGGGAAGACAACCTTATCAGAAAGTATGCTGTACTTAAGTGGAAGGATTCGGAAGTTGGGGCGGGTGGACCACAGGAATGCATTTCTGGATACATATGAATTGGAGCGTGCCAGGGGAATTACAATATTTTCCAAGCAGGCTGTATTTTCATGGGAAAATATAGAGATTATTTTGCTGGATACGCCGGGCCACGTGGATTTCTCTGCGGAGATGGAGCGGACCCTTCAGGTGTTGGATTATGCTGTTCTTGTTATAAGTGGGCCAGACGGTGTGCAGGGGCATACAGTGACACTTTGGCGTTTGCTGAAGCGATATCAGATTCCTACATTCATATTTGTGAATAAAATGGACCAGGCAGGAACAGGCAGAGAATCCATTTTAAAGGAATTGAAAAAACGTCTGGGTGAAGAGTGTGTTGATTTTGGTGAGGCTTCTGCCCGGGAAGATAGGAGCAGTGAATGGTTTGAAGAACTTGCTTTGTGTGGGGAAGAACTACTGGAGGAATACCTGGGAACAGGGCAGATAGAGAAATCGTCTGTGGCAGAGGCGGTCTATTCAAGAAAGATATTTCCCTGCTATTTTGGCTCGGCACTTTATACAGATGGCGTGGAAGAATTGCTGGAAGGCATGCGGGAGTATGCGAAAAGCAAAGCATATCCTTCGGATTTCGGCGCCAAGGTTTATAAGATTGCCAGGGATGAGCAGGGAATCAGGCTGACTTATCTGAAAGTGACCGGCGGTATTTTGAAGGTGAAAGATATCCTTCCTGATATAGAAGAGAAAGTAAACCAGATCCGGATTTATTCCGGGTCAAAATATGAAACGGTACAGGAAGTGGCTGCAGGGGGAGTCTGTGCGGTTACAGGACCTGAGCATACATACCCCGGACAGGGAATCGGCGCGGAGGAAGGGTTGGATATGTTTGTTCTGGAACCGGTTCTTACCTATCAGATACAGCTTCCTCCTGGCTGTGACGTGCACAGCATGCTGCAGAATCTGAAGCAACTGGAGGAAGAGGACCCCCAGCTGCATATTGTCTGGGAGGAACAGCTGGGAGAGATTCATGCAAAGCTGATGGGAGAAGTACAGACTGAAGTCCTAAAAAACATTATTAAGGAACGATTTGGTGTAAGCGTAGAATTTGGCGCGGGGGACATTGTATATAAGGAGACCATAGAAGGGTTCGCAGAAGGAGTGGGACATTTTGAACCCCTTCGCCATTATGCGGAAGTTCATCTTTTGCTGGAGGCAGGAGAAAGGGGGGCGGGAGTTCAGTTTGCGTCAGACTGCAGCGAAGATATGCTGGATCGGAACTGGCAGAGGCTGATACTCACACATCTGGAGGAGAAGGAGCATAGGGGAGTCCTGACAGGGGCCGGCATTACAGATATCAAAGTCACCCTGATTGCCGGACGGGCGCACCTGAAACATACAGAAGGCGGAGATTTTCGCCAGGCGACTTACAGGGCTGTCAGGCAGGGGCTGAAAAGAGCAAAAAGTATCCTTTTGGAGCCTTACTATGAGTTTCGGCTGGAGGTCCCCGGCGAAAATATAGGACGGGCCATATCGGATATCCAGAAAATGTACGGGGATTTTGAGCCGCCGGAATTGGAGGATGGGATGTCTGTTCTCACAGGGACCGTACCGGTGTCAACTATGAGGGGATACCAGACAGAACTTCTCTCCTACACAGGAGGGCGGGGCAGACTATTCTGCAGCCTGAAAGGCTATGAAGCCTGTCACAATGCAGAGGAAATAATAGACATGAAGGGTTATGATTCAGAGACAGACCTGGAGAACCCGACGGGTTCCGTATTCTGTGCACATGGGGCCGGATTTGTCGTGAAATGGAATCAGGTGGAGAAATATATGCATGTGGAAAGTCCTCTTAAAGTATCGTTGCCGGAGGAGGAAAGACACAGTTATGAACCGGCGTCTTCTTCCGCTTCCAGAATAGAATTGACTGAGGAGGAACTGGATGCAATTTACAGAAAAACACCAGATCCAATCCGAAGAATGGCAGACAGCAGGCCGATAACTGTAAAGGCTCCGGAGAGAGGTAAATATGATGCTAAAAGGGAAGAATATTTACTGGTTGACGGGTACAATATTATTTTTGCATGGGAAGAGCTGAAAGCGCTGGCAGAAATAAACCTGGAAAGTGCCCGGGACAAGCTGATGGATATTTTATGCAATTATCAGGGATATAAGAAATGTATACTGATTCTGGTGTTTGACGCATATAAAGTGGCGGAAAATCCAGGAGAAGTGCAAAAATATCACAACATTAATGTGGTGTATACAAAAGAAGCTGAGACGGCAGACCAGTATATTGAGAAGACAGTCCGCAATATGGACAGAAAATATGATGTTACGGTAGCTACATCAGATGCCCTGGAACAGGTCATCATCATGGGGCAGGGGGCACAGCGTCTTTCGGCAAAAGGCTTGAAAGAAGAAATAGAACTGATGCTAAAGGAGATAAGAAGTGAATATTTGGGACGTCCGGCCGAGGACAGGAACTATCTCTTTGACTATATGACGGATGAACTGGCAAAAGAGATGGAGAGTGTCCGGCTTGGGAAAAGTGGAAATTTTGAGAATATTCTGAAAACGGACCGCAAAAGGGTCTGACCC
>ENA-UOOE01001155-UOOE01001155.1-fermentation-metagenome-genome-assembly--contig:-NODE-1155-length-23101-cov-41.185846_pt1 | contig 23101 bp, 25 predicted proteins | sample MGYA00245776_ERZ724021 | MGnify/ENA primary metagenome ERZ724021 (study PRJEB28704, sample SAMN03018321) | fermentation metagenome | biome: anthropogenic terrestrial biome; feature: soil... | reverse complement strand
ATAAAAAAAAGGTCACCTCGATCGAGATGACCTCTTTTGTCTTCGGTTTATCCTGTTATTGTCAATAAGGTAAAAAAGATTGTTTTAGGTTATCGATACAAAGATAAGCCTCTTTTTTCATACCTGCAAAATATATTTACATGTTTTATAACATATTTTTTAATTTGCCATCCATTTTTTCTGCTGGAATTCTGTATGATTTCTGACCGCACGGATGTAAAACAAAAAAGAGAGTAATGCTGAATAGCGTCGACTCCCTTTTTTTCGTTTTTCCGGAAAATTTTACTTTCTCAGGCCTAATTCTTTAACGATAGCCCTGTACCTATTGATATCTTTTTCTACCAGGTAATCCAGTAAACGACGACGTTTACCCACTAAAATTTTCAATGAACGTTCCGTGTTATAATCTTTTTTGTTTGACTTCAAATGCTCAGTCAAATGCGAAATACGGTATGAAAACAATGCTATCTGCGCTTCAGGCGAGCCAGTATCAGTGTTAGACTTTCCGTGCTTGGCAAAGATTTCTTTCTTTTTTTCAGAATCTAAATACATAAAACTTGTTTGTAAAAATTTATTTAAAAAGTTTTTGGGAGGCAAAGATACAGCTAAATTTTCAGATTACAAATATTTTACAACTATTTATTCTCCACGGCGCATCAATCTCCCACTCAATCTTTTTATGGCATTATTTATCTCTATGTCGGGTTCAATCACGTTGTATTCGCCCCAGAACTCAGGATCCTGGAAGTGTTCCACCTTTTCCGCAATCACATCGGTAGAACGGATTCGTTCATCCCTCGGAAATTTATTGACACTTTCCTGATACCTGTCCGTAATGGCCATCTCGGAACCGATCGTGTAGTTTGTTGCAAAAAGCCCGAAGAACCGGTTAGTCCACCTTACCCGGAACCGGACTTCAGTGCTGCTGTAATTGAAAAACCATTTACCGTTATTTTCGATAAAATCGGCAATATAGCGGGCTTCTTCCACATCCACTTTCATCTTTGAAGGTTTACGCCGGATAAAAATATTGGAAGCATCTTTCCGGCCCTCCACATTCATGTTAAATTCTATTCTGACAATAGCCAGGGATTCAACATCCAGGTAAACCTTTCCCCGGAACAGAATATCTTTTATACCGTTCTTCGGCAGGAAATTAATCTCATAGTGCGGCTTGTTGTTGATGCTTATCATTCTTTCAATGGTGAAAATATATTCATCCCCTTTTTCACCAAAAACGATCTCGGGATTCTTCGCCACATCCAACATAAGTGCTGTACTGATTCCGCCCTGAAACTTCAACAAAACAGTATCGCGCGGCGAAATATCGGTTGCTTTCCGGCCTATGTAGATTTTTGCCTGGTCACTCTCGTACGAACGATACGAAGATTTATACACATCCAGTACGGTTTCGACCAAAGAAATATAGTTTGCATTTTTCTTTATCGATTCCCGGTAAAACGCCACCATCATATTGGGATCGGTAGAATAGTTTTGCGGTATACGGCTCAACGCTTCCCTTATCAACTCACTTCCATCACCGGAAACTACTTCAAGCGGCCCCAGTTCAATGAAAGAAGGTATTAACATAATGTGGTTGTTGGGCTTGTCGATGAGCGTAATCACCGGAACCTCCAGGTTCTCATACCCCAGATACCGTATAATCAGTCTGGAGTTTTTTGCCGATGCAGGAACCCTGAGCGTAAAGTATCCATCCTGGTTGGTGACACTCGATATATTCAGGTTTCCTACAGTTACACTCGCATTGGAAAGCGGATCGCGGGTGTCACTTGCCAATACCCTACCCCGCAGCGTATACGATTGTGCCTGCAACACGTCATCCCCAAAGAGCTGAAAACTAAAGAGCAGCAACAGCAATAAGTTAATAATCCTATAATTTTTCATTGGTTTGGAAAGTTTTAAATTGTTTATCCATCGGGTTACATACGCTACACAAAGTAAACGTTTTTTACTTAAACAATCAAACTAAACCACAGAGTTTTAATGATTATTTTATAAGGTCACAATACATTGTCATTCGCAAGATTTAACTGATGCCGTAACGGAAGTTCAATTATTTAAATGATGATATAAAACAAATTCTAAACTTTAATACCTAAATTTGTGGTGAAAAAATCTGAAAAAGAGCATGACGCATAAATACGATTTTCTAATTATCGGATCGGGCATTGCGGGGATGAGTTACGCCCTGAAAGTGGCCAAACACGGCAAAGTGGCTATAATAGCTAAAACAACGCTAGAAGATGCCAACACTTACTATGCACAGGGCGGCATTGCTTCGGTAACAAATCCCTGGGACAATTTTGAAAAACACATTACAGACACGCTCGATGCGGGGGCAGGGTTGTGTGATGTCAGCGTAGTGGAACGCGTTGTACAAGAGGCCCCGGCACAAATCAATGAACTGATCAGCTGGGGTGTAAATTTTGACAAAGACGAAAAAGGAAATTTTGACCTGCACCGGGAGGGCGGACATTCCGAATTTCGGATCCTACACTACAAGGACAGCACAGGTGCAGAAATACAAACAAGTCTGATAGAAACCATCCGGAATCACCCCAATATTGATGTCTATGACAATCATTTCACCATCGAAATCCTTACCCAGCACCACCTGGGCCAGGTTGTCACCCGGCATACCCCGGGAATAGAATGTTACGGTGCCTACATTCTGGATTTACAGACCCGGGAAGTGCTGACGTTTCTTTCGCGCATAACCATGATGGCGACCGGCGGTATCGGTTGTATCTATCAAACAACAACCAATCCACTTGTCGCAACCGGCGATGGCATAGCCATGGTAGCACGCGCCAAAGGCGAAATAAAGGGGATGGAGTTCGTACAGTTTCATCCCACGGCGTTGTATCATCCCGGCGTGCGTCCGTCGTTTCTCATTACCGAAGCCATGCGGGGATACGGCGGGGTATTAAAGACAAAAGACGGTAAAGAGTTTATGCAGAAGTACGACGAACGGCTTTCTCTTGCGCCGCGCGATATCGTTGCCCGTGCCATCGATACGGAGATGAAAAACCGGGGTGACGATCATGTTTTTCTGGATGTAACGCACAAGGACGCTGAAGAGACCAAAAAACATTTCCCCACCATTTACGAGAAATGCCTTACCTACGGTATCGATATTACTAAAGAGATGATTCCGGTAGCCCCGGCTGCCCATTATTTGTGCGGTGGAATTTTCGTAAGTATTGACGGAGAAACAAGCATAAACCGCCTTTACGCCAACGGCGAATGTGCCTGTACAGGCTTGCACGGAGCCAACCGGCTGGCATCTAACTCACTCATCGAAGCAGTGGTTTTTGCCGATTCGGCTGCCAAGCACTCTGTACCCCTATTCAAAAAGTTTTCCTTTCAGGAAGATATTCCCGATTGGAATGCCGAAGGGACCACCTCCACCGAAGAGATGGTGCTGATCACACAGAGTTACAAGGAGGTGGGGCAGATCATGTCGTCCTACGTGGGGATTGTCCGTTCCGATATTCGCCTGCAGCGGGCAATGGACAGGCTGAACATTCTTTTTCGGGAAACCGAGAACCTTTTTCAGCGGTCGGTTGTCTCGCGCGAGATTTGTGAACTCCGCAATATCATCAAGGTAGGCTATATGGTCATTAAGCAAGCCATGGCACGCAAAGAAAGCCGCGGCCTGCACTATACCATTGACTATCCGGACAAGGATCCGGACTCAACGTTATAGCCGTAATACACAACACAAGGTATGATAAAATCCATTAACATAAACGGCGAATTGCTCGATTTTTCCACTCCGCTGGTGATGGGAATTTTAAATGTTACTCCCGATTCCTTTTATTCGGGCAGTCGTAAACAATCTGAAGAAGAGATTGTCGGCCGCGTCTGCCAAATTCTGGAGGAAGGTGGGAAAATTGTCGATATTGGCGGTCAATCCACAACACCGACTTCCACTTTAATACCGGCAAAGGAAGAGCTGAAACGCTTAGAGCCGACACTTCGGCTCGTTCGAAAAGAATTTCCCAATACTATCCTTTCCATCGATACGTTTTATTCCGAAGTAGCCGGGCCTGCCGTGGAAAAATACGGGGTAAACATCATCAACGATATTTCGGGCGGGCAGATCGATGATAACATGTTCGAAACAGTTGCCCGGCTCAATGTTCCTTATATCCTGATGCATATGCGTGGTACACCGCAAACCATGCAACAACACACCCATTACGACAATTTTATTCAGGATATCCTGTACTATTTTTCCGAGAAAATATCGAAATTGAACCTGTTGGGCGTAAACGACATCATCATTGACCCGGGGTTTGGATTCAGTAAAACGACTGATCAAAACTACCAATTGATGGCTTATTTAAAATATTTCAATATCTTTGATGTACCAATTCTGGTTGGCATCTCTCGGAAATCGATGATTTACAAGCTGCTGGAGTGTACCCCACAGGAAAGCCTGAACGGTACATCGGCTTTAAATACATTTGCCTTGTTGTCGGGAGCAAACATCTTACGCGTTCACGACGTGAAAGAAGCCGTGGAATGTGTAAAGATTGTGGAAAAAATAAGCAAATAACGTTGTATGCTCGAACACTTTGGAATAAAAGATTTTATTGACATTTTACTGGTAGCAGCCCTGTTGTACTACCTGTTTAAAATGGTGAAAATATCGGGGATGCGCCCGCTTTTCATCGGTATCGTTGTCTTTATGATTATCTGGGTACTTGTATCACAGGTATTCGATATGGTGCTTCTAGGCTCTATTCTTGACCAGTTCGTGAATATCGGCTTGATATTGCTGGTCATTCTTTTTCAGGATGAAATACGTAGGTTCCTTATGTCTCTGGGATCGAAGAAAGGGTGGAAGTTTGTATCGAAACTCTTTATCCCGGTCGACAAGCAGCAAAAAGATACATCGCACATTACTTCGATCGTACTGGCCTGCATGAACATGTCGAAAGCCAGGATTGGCGCGCTCATCGTCGTTCAGGGCGACCTACAACTCAGCTTATACGAGCAGACGGGCGAAATCATCAACGCTGATATCTCCTCCCGGCTGATTGAAAATATTTTCTTCAAGAACAGTCCCTTGCACGATGGAGCCATGATCGTTGTGGGGAAAAAAATAAAAGCTGCAGGCTGTATTCTTCCCATATCGCAGAACCCGAACATACCCAAACACATGGGGTTACGGCATCGTGCCGGATTAGGGATCACGCAGGAAACCGATGCCAAAGTGATTGTCGTTTCGGAAGAAACCGGAAAAATAACATTTGCCGAGGAAGGGCGGTTGAAAATCAACGTTAATCCCGAAGAGCTGCAACAACTGATCCTGGCGGAATAATCACAATGACATTAAAGCATTTATCCATTATAAATTACAAAAACCTGGCTCAGGTTGAGCTGGAGTTATCGCCCAAAATAAACTGTTTTGTGGGAAATAACGGCATGGGTAAAACCAATTTGCTGGATGCCGTTTACTACCTGTCGTTCTGCCGGAGTTACACCAACCCAGTCGATAGTCAGATCATCAAACACGACGCCGATGTTTGCATGCTTCAGGGAAGGTACGAGCTGGAGGGACAGGATGGTGAGGAAGAAATCTATTGCGGATTGCGCCGGCGGCAGAAAAAACAGTTCAAGAGAAACAAAAAGGAGTACGAAAAACTCTCCGACCACATTGGATTTATTCCACTGGTGATGATTTCTCCTGCCGATATCGAGATAATCCAGGGGGGTAGCGAAGAACGACGGAAATTTATGGACATGGCTATTTCTCAGTTCGACAAAGCGTATATGCACGCCTTGATCCGGTACAACAATGCCTTGCAACAACGCAACGCAACATTGAAAATGGACGACAACGAAATCGATTTCACCTTGCTGGAGCTTTGGGAAGACCAGATGGCGGGAGAAGGGGAGCTCATTTTTGAAAAACGACAAGCGTTTGTAAAAGAGTTTATTCCCGTTTTTGACGAGTTTTACAAACGAATAAGTTTATCCAACGAAAAGGCGACTTTCGACTACGTTTCGCAACTTCGCGAAAACAATTTCAGGGAAGCGCTGCGACAAACCCGCCGTCGCGACATCGCGGTGGGACACACCACCACCGGTATTCACCGCGATGAACTGGAGATGTTGCTCGACGGATTTCCCATAAAGAAAGTGGGTTCGCAAGGGCAAAACAAAACCTACTTCGTATCGATGAAGCTGGCACAATTTCATTACCTGCTTAAAACCGGGAAACGGACACCCATTTTGCTGCTGGACGATATCTTCGACAGGCTGGATGCCTACCGGGTGGAAGAAATTGTCAAACTGGTTTCGAGCAATGAATTTGGCCAGATTTTTATCTCCGATACCAACCGGGGGTCGTTCGATAAAATACTGGAACGGATCAACAACAGCCACCACATCTATTCGGTGAAAGACGGGGAAATAACAGTTTATGCTTAAAAAAAACGCCCAACCTATAGCAACCATCCTTTCGGAATTCTTCGATGAGAACCCGGAATTGAAGACATCGGTGGCTGAACACCGTGCCGTCTCGGCATGGAGGGAATTGCTGGGCGAAGGGGTTTCCCACTACACCAAAAACGTCTATTTCCGGCGGAACGTCCTACACGTCCAGCTTTCCTCATCGGTGTTGCGTGCCGAATTGATTATGAACAAACGAAACCTGATTGACAAGTTGAACGAGCACGCCGGAATGGAGATTGTGAAGGATATTGTTTTTCGTTAAAAAAAGGTTGAAAATCCCAGGAACCAGCCCCTCGGATAGGGAGAGTTGGTGTGTTGTGCCAGATCGTAGTTCAGCGTAATGTGGGAATGCCCTAACCTCAGGCCTCCTCCTACCAGCAATGAAGGCACAAAACCGCTGCTTTTAGTCACTTCACCCGTCATTTCGTCGGTCAGGTTCGCCCACAAACGATTTATTTCAGGCTGGACAAACAGAGCCAGAAACCTAGCCGGATAAAAATATCCGAACAGATTAGCGCCGAGCAGATTATTCTTGTATAGGTACTCTTCGTTGAATTGAAATGCCCGCACTTTATTGTAGTAGTACTTTATCCCTACCCCTGCCATGAACCGGCTGCTCAGCTGATACCCAACCTGTGGCCCGAAATTAAAAGCCGAATAATTCCGGCTGAAAGACAGTCCGATATTGGCCCCGTAACGGAGTTTGCTTTTATCGAACCGGAACCCCGGAGCCGATTCCCGATCCAAAAGTACCGGCTGTCGGGCTATGGGGCTTTGGGCGGTTTGTTGCTGACGCTGTGTCTTGTAAATATTCCGCTCGTCATCCGGTGAAACGCGGATTGTGTCGTAAGTAATCACCTGAGCCGGCATCATTACCGGAAAAATGATCAACAAAAAGAGGCATATCTTTCTCATAGAGTTTTTGGTTTTAATTCCGTTTATTTTCATTCCAATAATAGCCATCGGAATAAGTTCTGTGGCCGAAAATGGCGGTGCCCACCCTCACGATGGTCGCTCCCTCCTCAATGGCGGTTTCCAAGTCTCCGCTCATTCCCATGGACAGTTCATTCATTTTCACGTTCGGGATATTCTGACGAATGGTTTCCTGCTGTAACTGCTTCAATAGCCTGAAGCATTTTCTTACCTTTTCGGTTTCGGCGCTGAACAAACCAATGGTCATTAATCCCTTGATGTGAATATTTTCGAATAGAGAAACTTGTTTAATAAACTCAACGGTGTCTTCAGGATTGATTCCGAATTTACTTTCTTCGGCAGAAGTGTTTACCTGAATAAGGACATCTATTTCCTTTTTCTCAAAAGTTAACCGTTGGTGCAATTTTTCTGCCAAATCCAACCGGTCTAACGACTGAATGCAGGTAATATTGTGGTTGAGAATGTCCTTGATTTTGTTGGTTTGCAGGTGTCCGATAAAGTGTTTTTGATGCGGAAAACCGGCTAATTCATTGAATTTCGATTTTATCTCCTGCACTTTGTTTTCACCGATTAATGTTTGTCCGGCTTCAAAGGCTATTTTTATCTTATCCGGAATTACAGTCTTTGTTGCCAACAGCAACTTCATTTCTTTTGGATCTCTGGCGCAACTCAGGCAAGCGTTTTCAATCCGTTTAACTACAGCGGTTATATTGTTTTTGATGTCCATATATAAGTTTCGGATTTACTGTTCGGATCTCTCCGAAGAACAAATATACGCAACTTATTTTATTCCCGGTATTTTAAATTGATTGTTCGTATATCTCCCGGGCCAGTTTATACACATCGTTTCCCCGACAGTCTATCGCAACAACCACGGGAAGTTCTTTCACAGTTAAGCGGCGAACAGCCTCCGTGCCCAACTCTTCAAAAGCGATAACCTCTGCACTTTCCACGCATTTTGCCATAAGGGCGGCGGCGCCACCGATTGCAGCAAAATAAACGCCCGTGTATTGTTTCATGGCATCTACCACTTGGGCACTGCGTGTTCCTTTACCGATCATCACCTTGAGGCCGCGGGCAATGAGGGAGGGCGAATAAGCGTCCATCCGCCCACCGGTAGTGGGGCCTACCGATCCTATGGGCTTGCCCGGTTTGGCAGGAGCCGGGCCGGCATAGTAAACGGCCTGCCCTTCAATATCAAAAGGCATCGGCTCGCCCCGGCGGATCATCTCGCACAATCGTCTGTGCGCCTCATCGCGGGCTGTATAAACAGTTCCCGAAATGTAGACCATATCGCCCGTTTTCAACGAACGGATGGTTTCGTCGGAAAAGGGGGCACAAAGAATTTTTTTATCCATAATACGTTTTTGTTGGCTTCTGTTCACAAACTTCCCTCCGCATGCCGGGTGGCGTGGCAGCCGATATTTACCGAAACCGGAAGCCCGGCGATATGGGTAGCATAGGTCAGTATATTTACCCCGAGTGCGGTTGTGGTTCCTCCGAAACCGGCAGGGCCTATTCCCATCTTATTGATTTCTGAAAGCAATTCTGCTTCCAAAGCGGCAAGTGCGGAATCGGGGTTTTGTGTATCCAGCGGCCGCAGCAACGCTTTCTTGCTTAAATAAGCCGCCCGTTCCATCGTCCCGCCAATGCCCACACCCACGATAATGGGCGGGCAGGGATTCCCTCCGGCAGCCGAAACAGTCTCCAGTACAAATCGCTTCACGCCTTCAACGCCTTCGCTGGGTGTGAGCATTTTTAATGCACTTTTGTTTTCGCTGCCAAACCCTTTGGGAGAAACAGTTATATGAAAAACATCACCGGGGACGATTTCGTAATGAATAACGGCCGGTGTATTGTCCCGGGTGTTTTCTCGGTGGAGCGGGTCTTTCACGACCGATTTGCGCAGGTATCCTTTTTCGTATCCCTGCCGTACACCCTGGTTAATGGCATCTTCGATGAATCCACCCGTAACCTGCACGTTTTGCCCCATGCGTACAAAAACGACGGTCATTCCCGTGTCCTGACACATCGGGCTGCTCTCTTCCCGGGCAACACGGGCATTTTCAATAAGCGTGCCCAGAATTTCTTTCCCGAGCGGCGATGTTTCGGTTTGCAAGCAGCTTTTAAGCTTGTTGTTTATATCTCCGGCAAGCACACAGCAAGCTTCAATGCAAAGCTGTTCAACCAGAAGGGTAATTGCAGATGCGGATATGTTTCTTGTCATGCTATTGTTCACTATTGTCACCGCCACATTTCCGGGTAAGGAAATATTGTGTATTGCGGTTGTCGAGGTTCTCGGTGTACTTGTCAATCAATCCAACCAGGCAGTGGGTATTGGTCTTTGCATCAAAGATGAAATGCCTGGCCAACGAAAAATCGGTAATCTCCGATGTATTTCTCACATGGAATCGGGAACCGTCGCACGGGATAACCTTGTCTCCCAAACGAATGTGCCCTTCGTCAAAATAGGACACCTCGAGGTGCCTGGCCAGGCGTTCTTTTACTCTCTGCTCCAGCTCGTCGAGGTTGATTTCGGGCTTCTCCTTGAATTTCAGTACAAAGCCGTTGCGCACGTCGGATGAGAAATATCTATTTTCGGCAATCCCGTATTCATCTTCCAAAGTCTGCATCGTAACATCTTCAGCTGTATGGGCCATCTTGCGGAATTTGAGCGAAGTATGCACAATTTGGTAAATACTTTCGGGAAGCGGCCCAAAAACACTAGGGCGCGACACAATAATCTCCTCCCCAATCCCCAGGATAATATCGGCATTTCTACCCAGTGCGGGATAGAGAAGATTAAAATGTTCCACGATAACCCTGCGCCGGTGAGCCAACAGGTCTTGTACCCACGCCACGATTTCAAACATCTGGGTAAAAGCGGTTTGGAAACGCATATCGATATGAAAGGTAGTGGAATCATGCCAATCGTCGGAAAGCGAGCGCACCTGCATTATTTTCCGGGAATGGATAACGTCATCGTCGTTCGCTAGTTCCAAGCCGGGAAACATTCCCTTGATCAGCGATGATTTTCCAGAGCCGGCATCACCCACGATGCCTATCAGCCGATCGTTGTAGGAAAGGTGCCGTTGAGCAATCTGTTCGCCCAGAAACATCAACCGTTCTTTTCCGCGCGGCGCAAAATATTGCGACGACACCATGTATTCCTGAATCAGTGCCCTCATAATTCGAATGTCATCCTCATCAACGGCGCATGCTGTTGCGCTCCGTACACATCGGTCTCACCCAATGCCCCGGAGGGGATGGGGCGCACAACCGTAATTTTCACCGCCTTGGCCGGATCGAAGTGTACCAGGCTAATGATTTGCGATTCGGGAATGTGGTAAAGAAGAGCAAACATTTGCGCGGTAAACACTTTTGCCGATTTAACTTGCTGATACATGTCCATCTCCTTGAAAATAATGTCGAACGTGAGTTCGTAAGGCCCTGAATTTTTGCTCCGGATAACGGAAGCTACGTCGGTTAGGTTGTATTTCATTTCGTTTGAAGTTTAATTGAGATCGAATGAGGTTGACTGAGATTGACTGAGATTGATAGTTGGCTGACCGTTTTCAATCTTAATCAATCTTTTTCAATCTATTAGAAGTGAATATATTCTATCGGGAAAAGTTTTTTGGGATCCTCCACTTTCATCAAATGGTACACATTGAACTCGTACACCTCACCCATCTTGCAATCGGACGGAGAAAACGGAAATGCCAGGTTTCCGGCAGTGGCTATCCGGCCTTCGTAACCAAAGTGCAGCATAGTACTGCGTGCGAACCCGCAAATGGTATCGGCTTGCTCTTGTGTGGGTGCGACAGCTTCGATGATGATCAGGAGCTCGTCGCCGGTACGTTGTGGCGCGTCAGGGAACATGCCCATCACACCGTTTCGCCCGTAAATCTTGAAATCGAGGAAGAAGTCGGTAATTCCGTACGTTTCAAAATTGTTTTGCACACGTTCTTTTACGCTTTGGGTAATGCTGTCTATTTTCGTAATCATGATCGGGTCCTTCACTCCGGCGCACGAAATGGTTCTGTATCCCACACGCTTAACCCCTTCCAGTTTCACAAAATACTCCTCGGTCGGTACAAAACGGCTTCCGCTTACGCGTACTTTATTGTCGTCTATCTGCTCGAATTTTGATTCGTGCAAATTGATGGCTCCCCCCGGCCCGGGTAGAACATAGGGATTGGTTTTTTCGTACAGCGTGTGTGCAGCTACCGAGAGCGTGGTGCATTTACGCAGGGGCGAGAGCGGTTCGAGAACAAAATTGTCTTCGTGCAAATAGCCGAACATACAGTCACTTCCGCTACCGGGCAGGGCGGCAATGGCAGCGCACTCCAAGATTTTACCCAGATGAATGGCCAATCCTTTGTTGAAACCGTTTTTAATGGCGAGCGCCGAAAAAACCGACGGGTCGTAGCTCCGTCCGGCAAGTATAACATTGGCTCCGTTCTCCAAGGCTTCAATGAACGGCTCTTCGCCCATCTGGGCTACGATATGCACCGATTCGTCCACATCGGCTCCGGTTATTTCGGGAGCCGGATAAAGCGGTGAAATGTTCCCTTTGCGCAGGTTCTCTTTTACCAATTCCTTATCGAACTCCGATTGTATAATGGCGAGTTTAAACGACAGCCTTTTCTCTCGGGCGATCTCCTTCACGATATCCACCGCAAACTCCACGTGAGGACGCGCACCCGAACCGCCGGCCGTACCTACGATAACCGGAATTCCGGCTTCCAGTGCGGCAGGTATCATAATCTCAAGGTCGCGTTTCACCGAATTCCGGTCGGTAAACGATTTCCCTGCACCCAGGTAATAGGGACCCGGATCGGTTGACCCGGCATCTACCGCAATAACGTGCGGTTTGCGTTTCATTCCTTCCTCAAACGATTCCATCGGAAATCCGTATCCGAGGATGGCTGTGGGCGAAAGTATTCTCAGTTCTTTCATTTTTTCAGCTTTTAGTAATTTTTGGGTGAATTAATGGTTAAGTGCCAGTATCCGGCTCATTTCGTTGTAAACGATCATATACCCTTCATCCACGCCCATACCGGGTTTGGCAAGGTATTGAACGGGGGAAGTAGCCATGGCAATGTGTGCTCCAATTTCGGCGGAACGGTTGGTCTCGTTGCAGGTTCCGCCCAGGTAGGCGCCCATATGGTGTTGCTTGCAGTACAGCACAGCCTCTATGCTGTTGTTGATTCCTCCCAGATCGGGTGTTTTGATTTGCGCCATGTGTCCAGCCTTGTTTTCGGAGAAGTCGATGACATCCTGGAGCGTATTACACCACTCGTCGGCAACAATCTCTGCCGTAATTTCCATTTTTTCCATCGTTTGGCGGATAATGCGGAGCGCGTCGATCTGAGCCGCTTTCTCTCCCATATCCACCGGGCCTTCGACGCGCAGGTGAAACGGTTTTGCTATTTCTGCCAGCTCGCCCACATAACGGGCAATGGCTTCGAAATTGTTATCGAAGACAATACCCAATGTTCCGTAAACGTCTATGTGTATAACCGGATTGTAGCTGTCGAAAGGCTTCAGCTTCAGGATTCGCTCCCGGAGCCACTGGATATACGCTTTGATTTTTTCTCCCTTCAGTCCCACTTTGGTCTCCACATGGTTGAAAAGCGCATGAGGCAAGACGTCGGCAGCTTTCATAATCATTTTATCGGCATTGAGGTAACGGTCGTCTCCCGACTGTGAAAAAACAGGAATAAGGGTTTTCGATATTTCCGTTCCGTATTCATCGGCAATCACCTGCGCCATTAGTTTCCCCTTGCTTTTTGCCACGGCGTCCAGGCAGGCCTGTGTAACCCCATAGCGGATAGCTGTATGGTAATTGGCTTTATCCACGCGATCTGCCATTTCACGGAAAGTAGTGATCTCTTTGCCTACATAAAGCGGTGCAATTTCTTTTTCGATAATGGGAATGAAGTTTTCGGCCAGAAAAAGCGGATCACGGCCACCGGTGCCCGAATACTGGACGGCAGCGCAGTCGCCGTGTGCGAAAGCTCCGTTTTCGAGGATAAAAATAACCGAGACGGACTCTCCGGCCTGACGCACCGCGGTGAACCCTTGCGTTACGGGCGCGCCTTCATAAAATGCCCCGTCGTTTTTTGCTCCTTGCTTGATGGCTTTCTGGTCATCGAAGAAGAAGCCTGTTTTCCCGGGAGCGCAGATAAGTTTTGTAATTTTCATATTCTGTTAGATTGATAGACATTCATTTTATTTCGGCCTTCCAACGAGAAACCCCTTGCCGATGGCATATACGTCGTCGATAACCATCTGGAAGCTGACGGCCCGTTTTTCGTACCGTGCGCGTTCTTCGAGTTTCTGACGGTGAAAATCGATCAGATCCTGCGTAAACGGCATATTACCGGTTTCGAGAAAACGAACCGCTCCCACGTTATCGCGGGCGGGCATCACTTTTCCGGCATTGTACCGGCTTGGAGCAAACGGGACATCCAGCACTCCGGCTTCGAATGCGGCCACCGTACCCACAGCAAAGTCGCCTTTCCCCAGTTCCTCCACTTTTTCCAGAATGCAGCGCATCTCCTTCAAGATGATCTCGCTTTCGGCCACAACTGCGGGAATAGAGCGGAAATCCTGGTCTTTCAGCATCGATACCAACTGTTTGGTAGCGCGTAATCCGGCAGCATTGGCTTCCTTGGTGGGCACGCCCATGGCTTCGTGCGGCGTCTTCACGATCACTTTGGTCGCTTTTGCCAGCACAGCAGCGGCAGCACCCCACGAGATTACCCCGAAAGCCTTGGCCTCATCCTGTGGAAATCCGCCCATCCATTGATGGAAAACGGTGGTGACGCGCACATCGTTGAACCCGAATTTATCGAGGTACTCGCGTGTGAGGATATTCAGCGAACGGATAGCGGCGACGTCCTGAATAAGGTTCCCGCACTGTCCGTATCCTACCGTAATGTCTTTCACCCCCTGGGTGGCGGCAAGTAACGACTCGATGATGGCCACCGAGTTGGAGATACAAGGAGATATCAATGTTCCCGTAAGGGGCCCGAACGGCTCGCGGTTGATAGACACACCGGCTTCCTCGTAAAGCCCGACCAGCCTGTCGGTATATTGCCAGTGTGCAATGGTTTTTTCAAGCGAATGATTCTTTGAATAGGGTATGTTGTAGGAAATTCCGCCGCCTTCGTATGAGGTGAACCCGCCGGCAATACTGATTTCCGTGAGCAACCGGGCATCGGGAGTGCCGTGGCGGACCTGAACCGGATTTTGGAGTGATGAGGTTACCTTGCGACATATATCAACTCCGTAGTTCACGATAGGGAAGCCGTTCAACATGGAACGCCCGGTTTCTTTGCTTTTTTCAATTCCCGTTTCAGCTTCGTTGTAACGGTTTAAGCGCGTGTAGCTATCCACGGTGGTGGGCAGCAGGTCGGCTTCGCCTTCAGACTCAAGAAACCGGAGCAGTTCAATATGTTCCTCATAAAGCGCCACTCCTGCACGCGGCTGGATAAGGGTTACGTTTTGTTCGGCAGCTTGGGCCATCTTTAAGCCAAAACGTTTCTCCCGGGGGATAGACCGTTGATAGGCTACGGCTTCGTCGAAATCGACACCTTTTCCGGTGTGCCAGTGTCCGAGAACTTCTTTACGTTCGGCAAAAAAAGCATCAGTTGAAAGTTTTTTATTGGAAATTTCCATAATGAGTCAGATTTATTGTTTCTTTTTTCATCAATTCTAACGCCAGATCGGGATAAGCTGAGCCAAGCAATCCCATAGACGCAAAAATATATTTTTTATCGATTAAATAACCGGGCTGTTCGGGTTTGGCAAACACGTGATCGTCCGGTTGCCGCTTAGCGCCTTCCAGAATGGCGTGAGGCCGACGGGCATTGATAACAACCCCTCCGATACCGATAACAAACGGTACTGCGGCAAGGTCTTTTCCTGTAAGGGTATACACCTGTCCGAAAGGAGTGTACACTGGCTGATAGGTACCAGCGTGCCTTTCCACGGCTATTTTCACGGCATTACGCGCTATCAGCTCCTCGATCTTTTGTTCCCGGGACTCAGCTTCCGCCAACAAACCGGGATGCTGCGTGCAGGTGCTTACCCAGCCAATCACCTCCGACCTGTCGATGCTTAACTCCTTCGAAAAAGCATCCAAGTCCAGTTCGTCCACCAACGACGGAAGGCTGTAGCGCATCCCCAGATCGCCCTCAACGGTACGTTTGCTAATGGGTTCCGGAAGTCCTTTCACGGTAACGTTTTCGAGGGTGGGCCTGCCATCGGAGATGGAGTAAACGTCCGTGGTCGCCCCTCCTATATCCACAGCTAGCAAATCCCCTAATCCTGGCATGTTTTTAGTGCCTTTGCTCAGCAGTTCACAAGCATTTAACACCGCTAACGGCGTGGGGATTATATCGGTTTTGCACATTTCCTGAATGCGGCTAAGCCCTTTGGCTTCAATGATGCGGCTGATAAACAATTCTTTTATTTTTCTCCGCGCAGGTTCAATGTTTAACCGGTTGAACTCAGGCATAACATTTTCGGTTATCACAAACGGTTTACCCGATGCCCTGAAAATCTCTTCCAGCTCAAACGATGCGCATTTGTTACCGGCTACAACCACGGTGAACGGACACCCGACCTGACACAACCGGCGCGCATTGGCAAGAATAACTTCCTTATTTCCGCCATCGGTTCCGCCGCAGAGCAACACCAGGTCGGGACGGATATCAAAAATTTCTGCCTGTTCCGCCTGCGATATTTCAAAAGCATATGTTTTGACCACTTTGGCTCCCGCACTGGCTGCGGCAAGTTTTGCCGCCTTAGCGGTAAGTTCGGGAACCAGCCCCAGCGAAACCATTTTCAACCCTCCGGCAGCACTGCTGCAACAAAGCAGTTCGTCGTAGCGGAACGCTCCGGCCTGTCGCTTCAATTTATTATAAGCAGCCGTAAAACCCTCCTCCACATTGGTATCGATGGTGGTAAAGGCTGAGGAGGTTGCAACAATCTCCTTCTTGGCGGTATCAATCGCTGTCAGTTTGGTATAGGTGCTGCCGATATCTGCAGTGAGAATGTTCATGGTGATGCTGCGCGTTATTCAATAGTAATGGGTAGCTGCGAGGAAATAGTTACGAAACGTCGAATCAGATATTGAGAATTTCTTTTAAATCTGCAATACTCTTTTCCACGGCCGTACCCGGTGGATAAACCCGGGTAAATCCCATAGCCAGGAAACGCTTTTCTACCTCTTCGAAGTTTTGTTTTCCTACCACCAGGTTTCCACCTGCCAAAAGCGGAATCTCTTTGAGCCCGGCTTCGTCGCATTTTTCGCGCAAGCCCTGGCAATCAATTTCGCCATGTCCGTAAAGCGAAGATACCAGAATAGCATCGGCGTTAGTTTCCAGTGCGGCTTCGATGTATTCTTCCTGTGCAACCATAACACCCAGGTTAACCACTTTGAATCCAGCCTGTTCCAGAGCAAAAGCGAGAATCTTATTGCCTACGGCATGTACATCAGCGCCAATCACTCCGGTTACAATAGTTTTTTCATTCATACAGTATTTTTCATTAATAGTACAATGCAAAATTAATGCTTTAAAACATATCCACAAAGTTTAAATGAAAATAACTTTTTTACTTTTAGAAGGTCCGCATACGAAAAAAGAGAAACCGTGAAGCTTCTCTCTTTCCTGTATTGTTCGAATCGAAACGATTATTCTGTGGGTGGGGTAGCCTGTTGCTGGTCAGGCTGTATGGGCATCACCGGAGTAACGTCGGGCGCTGTGGTCGGATTGAGCGGCGCCGGCTGTTGAACTTCAACCTGAGATTGGGGAACCGTTGATCTTGAAGTGGTAAACTTTGCCGTTAGTATACTTAAAACAAGGATAGTAGCAGCCAAAGTCCAAGTTGCTTTTTCCAGAAAGTCGGTAGTTTTGCGTACACCCATTATTTGGTTCGATGATGAAAAGCCTGCTGCCAGTCCACCGCCTTTGGAGTTTTGCACCAACACAATGAGGATCATCAGGATGGCGGCAATTAAAATAAGGATGGTAATAAAAATATACATGTTTATTCTTTTTTATTTTTCTCGTTGAGTATCAAAAGTTCCAAAAATCGAATTTGGTCGGCAAAGTAAACACTTTTTTTTGGAAAATTCAAACTTAATTGCCGAATAATTGTCAATGCTTGTTCATATTTTTTTTGTTTAATGTAAATCTTCGCAAGCGTTTCCGTTAAAAATCCATCGTTACCCGGCTCTGCATCTACCTCTAGAGTTTCGGTCGGTTCTCTTTCCAACGAAGTGATTGTAATCTCGTTAGCTGCAGCTTTTTCCAAAAAACTATCAATGATGTCTTGATGCTTAAATTCGTTTTGACGGGCTTCTGCAATTTCTCCGTCCGGCTCTTCCTCCAGGCTCTGCAGATAAGTGAAATAATCCGTGGAAACGATGCTTGTTTCAATTTCCGGAATTTCCCGGGGTTCTTCGGAAAAAGTATCCAGGTAAGCGTTCAACAAGGCTTGAGTTCTGTCGACAGGGCTTGATACCGTTTCTTTCGGAAAAAACCGGGCATATTTATCGTTGTTGATAAAATAAAAGAATCGGCTTCTGTCGGCACAGAAAACAGCAGTTTTTGCCAGGTTCTTTTCAAATTCTTCCCGGCGGGTTAAATACCGGTTCTTAGCCAACAGCAAATGGGCAGTTTGAAAATAAGGATACTCTTCAACCAGGTTCTCCAACCCGCTCAGGCTTCTTTCATCCAACTTCCTGTTATCCGTGATATAACTAAAAAAATCCGATTTATCCATCTCACCAGTTTGCCATAGTCGTGTTGAAAATCTGATCTACAATTTCATCGGTAAGCTCTTTAATCAATTGATCCTGCACGTCTGTCAGGTTAACGTTACTGGAGAAGGTGCGGTTGGCAGAGATTGTCTCCTCTTTATCTTGTCCCGGGATTTTATTGTTACGAAAACGCATACGAACATTCATCGTTAAGCGGGTCTCTGCAGCAAACGCATCTTCTTGCACGGCAAGCGGTGTTAGTTCGTAACCCACAATTTCACCTTCTATCTCCATATCGCCGTTCTGATTCACAAACTGCAACCGGGTATTCCGGGTAAACATATCTTTCAATGCTTCGTTGAAGCGCGACTCCAATGGCGGATAAACCAACGGCGCCTGATTCACGAAAGTACCCAGCTGCAAGGTTTTGGTCAGGTTATAATCGATGGAGGCCCCACTGAACTTATAAGAAATGGAACAGGAAGTCAACAGGATAAACAGCACCGCTGTATTTCTTATTTTTCTCATAACTTCTCTAAATTGTACTCCTTAATCTTTCTGTACAACGTACGCTCCGAAATGCCCAGTTCACTGGCGGCCAATTTACGCTTCCCGTCATGCTTCTCCAAGGCCAACGCGATCATCTCCTTTTCAGCATCTTCGAGTGACAAATTGGTAATTTCAACTTCGGTCGCCTCCTGAAAATCGGATCGGTCATGAACCTCCGCCAGATGATTTTTTTTAGGCATCAGCTCTTCATATTTCAACGGCAGCGTCACCGGGGTCTTGTCCTGAGGGGCAGCTGGTGAATGGAAAATGGGATTCTCATCCTGGGGAACCGAAGTTGCCGCATCTTCCAGAATAGTTTTCACCACATTTTTCAAATCGTTGATGTCTTTTTTCATATCGAAAAGGACCTGGTATAAAATCTCCCGTTCCGACGAAAAGATTTTCTGATCCGAATCTCTTGATTGCGAAGCCAACACAGGCAATGCAGCGTCTGCTTTGGGCAGGTATTTCTGCAAAATCTCGCTGGTAATCACGCGTTCGTGTTCAATCACCGATATTTGCTCCGTTACATTCTTCAGTTGCCTGACGTTACCGGGCCAACGAAAATTTGTAAGCATTTCCCGGGCATCCTCGGTCAATGTGATGGATGGCATCATGTATTTCTCGGCGCAATCACTAGCAAATTTCCGGAACAACAACGCGATATCTTCTTTTCTGTCACGCAGCGGAGAGATGCGGATAGGAACCGAATTTAACCGGTAAAACAGATCTTCCCTGAACTTTCCCCTTTCAATGGCCTGGGCAATATTCAGGTTGGTAGCTGCAACTACCCGGACATCACTCTTTTCCACCTGAGAAGAACCTACTTTTATAAACTCTCCGGTTTCCAGCACGCGTAATAAACGGGCCTGCGTGGACAACGGCAACTCCCCTACTTCATCAAGGAAAAGGGTCCCTCCGTTAGCCACTTCAAAATATCCCTTGCGGGTTGCCGTAGCACCCGTAAACGATCCTTTCTCGTGTCCGAAAAGCTCGGAGTCGATCGTTCCTTCGGGGATAGACCCGCAATTAATGGCAAAATAGGGTCCGTGCTTACGGCGACTGTACTGATGAATGATCTGCGGGAAGTTTTCCTTCCCAACACCACTCTCACCCGTAATAAGCACCGACAGGTCGGTAGGTGCAACCTGTAAAGCTATATCGATGGCCCTATCCAATTCGGAAGAAACACCAATAATGCCGAAACGTTGTTTAACTTGTTGTATATTTTGTTTGGCCATGTTCTTACTCACAAATTTACCTCTTTTTTGCTAATGCATAGGTTTTATCGCGTAAAAAATCACCTAACTCATCGGCATCGCTGATCGATCTGATCACGTCGGGCATAACCGGTTCACCAAATGTTAATGTCATTTCTTTCCCTTTCTTGTTATACAGTTCGTGACACAGAACCAGGCTCTGTAACTGCCAGTTGAGAAACCGGGTAGCGTAGAACAGATACCTGTTCCTACAATCGATGTATAGCGGAATCACAGGAACTCTGGCCTTTTGTATGAGCTTTATGACCGACGGCTGCCAGTGACGGTCGTGAATCATAAATCTACCGTTGCGGAACTTTAGCCTGGAAACCGATCCTGCAGGGAAAAACCCCATAGAGTTCCCTTTCCGGATATGGTCGATACACTCTTTTATCCCCGAAAGCGAAATGTGCTTCATTTTGTCTGTATGTTTGTATGGATTCACTTTTATGAAGTTTTCTTCCATCGTATCCACCAGCCCCAAAATAAAGTTAACCATTACCTTAAAGTTTTTCACTCTCGATGCAACGGTTTCAATAAGCGCAATTCCGTCGACATGGCCGTTGGGATGATTGGCCACCACAATGAACGGCTTATCCTTGAAGGGTTCCAAAACCTGATCGTTAACAACGGTACGCTTAAGTCCCAACTTGTCTAGCAAATCGGTGCAGAAAGCCACGCCCGTCAGGTGTTTGGATTTATCGTAGACCTCGCAGGCGTTGTTGAGCCCCGATAATTTCATTCCCCATTTAATGTTCCTATCTCCATTTTTCCCCCGGAAGACCGGGTGAAACTTTCTTATGTCATCATCACTGATCAAGCGTTCTTTCATGCTATACAATCGTCTGTTTTTCAACAAAAAATTACCGCAACTAAAACAGAAGGTGTCTTAATATACGGTAATTGTTGAAATTAACCTTTCTTTTATTTGAGTTCTTTGATAATATCAATAATCTGTTTTCCAACCTCTTCCGCTTCTTCCTGAGTTTTTGCTTCCGAATAAATCCGAATAATAGGTTCTGTGTTCGATTTACGTAAATGCACCCATTTATCGGGAAAATCAATTTTAACACCATCGATATCCGTCACCTGTTCTCCGTTGAAACGCTCTTTCACTTTTTGCAGGATGGCATCGGTGTCGATATCGGGAGTAAGTTCAATTTTTTGTTTCGACATAAAATAACCGGGGTACTCCGCCCTGAGCTCGCTCACCTTTTTTCCTGATTTCGCCAGTTGCGTCAAAAACAAAGCGATGCCTACTAATGCATCACGCCCGTAATGCGAGGCCGGATAAATAACTCCGCCGTTACCTTCGCCGCCAATTACAGCCCCTACTTCTTTCATCTTTGCCACCACATTCACTTCGCCTACTGCAGCAGCAAAATAATCACCGCCCCGTCGTTGGGTAATGTCCCGCAAAGCCCGGGTAGAACTCAGGTTAGAAACTGTATTTCCGGGGGTATGTTGCAATATATAATCTGAAACAGCTACTAACGTATACTCTTCGCCGAACGGCTCTCCGTTTTCGGCGTAAATGACCAACCGGTCTACATCCGGATCAACGGCAAAACCCACATCAGCCCGGGAGCTTTTCATCAGCGACGAAAGCTCCGTCAGGTTTTGCGGCAACGGTTCCGGGTTATGCGAAAAGTTACCGTGAATGGCACAATGCAATTTAAAAACCTCCTTCACTCCCAAGGCATACAACAACTCCGGGACGGCGTTTCCGCCAACAGAGTTGACCGCATCCACAGCCACCCTGAAGCGGGCAGCCTTTATGGCATCTAAATCCACCAGGTCCAATTGAAGAATACTCTGGATATGAGCGTGCAGGTATTGTTTGTGACTAACTTTTCCCAATTCATCCACAGAAGCATATTCGAAGCTTTCTGCCTCAGCCATCTCCAGTATTTCTTTGCCTTGGTCGGCATTCAGAAATTCGCCCCGGCTGTTCAGCAATTTAAGCGCATTCCATTGTTTAGGATTGTGACTAGCAGTAATTATAATTCCTCCTGATGCCGATTCTTTCACAACGGCTATTTCTGTGGTGGGCGTTGTTGCCATACCCACATCCACCACATCACAACCCATACCCATCAAGGTTCCGGTAATAAGATTGTGTACCATGTTGCCTGAGATCCGCGCATCTCTGCCAACCACTATTTTCGGCTTCGCATCTCCGGTAATTTTTTTGATAAACAGGGCATAGGCCGATGCAAATTTCACGATATCAACCGGAGTAAGGTTATCACCCACCCGTCCTCCAATTGTGCCTCTGATACCGGATATGGATTTAATAAGTGTCATAATACGTTATAATTGCGATTCAAATCGGTATTGAACGTTATCGTAATAGGTTGTGGTAGGTGACAATCGAAAATTTGATCTATCAGAGTTTGATCCCATATTAAAAGGTACAATCAATTTCACTTTGCCATTATGTCCAATAGAAGATAATGGAACTGCCCAGGCCGGAGTAGTACCAGAGTAGAGATCTCTGTTACGCATCGTCACGGGACCCCGGTAAATCAATATTTCAGGAAAAGGAGAACGAATAAGATCCATATTGGAATAGCTGATTGTATCTTTTTCGTTAGCAAAATACCTTAATCCGCTAAATCTTATATATACTTCTTCACCCAACTTCGCATTTGTATGGGGAACCCCCCTCTCAATTATATTGAAATAAACTCCTGTTGCCGGGTCACAGTAAAACTCATTGGCTTTAAAAATGGTATCTTTGGGGAAATCTTCCAAAATTACCAAATTATTTTGACTAACAAACTTATCTATTGCCTTGTTCTCTTCTTTTAAAAATTGGACATAAGTTTTTGTTTTGTTACACGATATCGTAACAAGCCCTATGCCAAACAAGAAAAGAATAATATAATGCTTTTTTTTCATTTTTGAATTAAAAAAAATTAGAAATTGGCTACAAATGTAAGCATTTCACTTTAAAAAAAATGTTATTTCATGCAAAAACAAATATGGTGAATTCAACCCGCAAATGCAACTTTATCGTTTACAAATTTATAAAAAATTTCAACGGGTCTTTTAAACTCCAAGTTTTTTCTTGGCCTTCTGTTTATTT
>ENA-UOOE01001153-UOOE01001153.1-fermentation-metagenome-genome-assembly--contig:-NODE-1153-length-23178-cov-8.929032_pt1 | contig 23178 bp, 18 predicted proteins | sample MGYA00245776_ERZ724021 | MGnify/ENA primary metagenome ERZ724021 (study PRJEB28704, sample SAMN03018321) | fermentation metagenome | biome: anthropogenic terrestrial biome; feature: soil; material... | reverse complement strand
GTTTGCTATACCCTTTTTTATTAGCCATCCTTACGCTTTTAGTTTCAAACTTTCTCCTCATAGTCTCAAAAAGCTAAAATTCTGCTTATTGTAGTAAATGTTCCCGTTAATGTCATAATTCCTATGATGACTAAAATAATTCCGCCGATTTTTATGGTATACTTTACTAAGTTTCTTTTTTCCTTAAAGAAGTATAAAGTTTCTGTTGTAAATATACCTAAAATTATAAAGGGTATCACAAATCCTAAGGTATATATTAAAACCAGCAAACTTCCCGCAAATGTATTTTCAGAATGTGATGCCAATATTAAAACTGAAGATAGTGCAGGACCTACACATGGTGTCCATGCAAAACTGAATGTTAAACCCATTATGTAAGCAATTATAGGATTCATTTTTGCAGAGTCAATATTTATATATATTCTTCTTTCCATTTTTAAGAAATTAAGCTTTATAATATTCAGCTGGACAAGACCCATAACTATAATTATTATACCGCCTATTTTACTGAATAGATCCCTGTTCTTATTAAAAAATATACCCAATGCCGAAAATGATAAGCCCAATAGAAAAAATATGCTGGAAATACCTAAAACGAAAAATAAAGAGTTGAGTAAAACTTTTTTTCTTTCATATACAATTGTGCCGTCACTGCCGACCTTTCTTCCTTTGCCTGCCAAGTAGCTGATATATACAGGAATTAGGGGAAGAACGCATGGAGAAAAGAAAGATAAGAATCCCTCAGTAAAAACCAAAAGTGTACTTAAATTAATTGTTAAACTTGCATCTCCCATGTATCCTCCCACATTATTTTTTATTTAATATAGCAAAGTAACTTTACTTTGTCAAGTAACTTTAAAAAATAAATTTAGTTTTTTATTGAATTTTTTTAATTATATGTTAGTATATTTTATGTAAAGAATGTTATTACATGAAAGCGAATTATACAATAGGAGATGATAATCATTTTAAATTTTAAATGCTTGACCCTTGAGGACAAAGAAATTATTGAAAAATATGTTGATAAAAATAATTTAGAGTCCTATGAATATTTGTTTTCATCCTTGTATATGTGGAGAAAGCTCAATAACGTAAAATATGCGGTATTGGACAATGTGCTGATAATTGAAAAAAATGAGGAAGGCAAAGGTACATTTTATGCTCAGCTTTTTGGTTACAACAAGGATAATTTAACAAATATTATAGATGAACTAATTAAAAGGAATTTAAACTTCACAGACAGGGACTATTTATTTGGTGATGTGGGTGATGAATTTGTGGAGGATTTAAGAAAATATACGGATTTTAAATTTGAGGTCGTCGAAGATATTGATGATTTTGAATACATATATAATACAGAAGATTTAATTGAATTGAGAGGTAAAAAATATCACAGCAAAAAAAATCATGTAAATTCTTTCTTAAAAACGTACACATATGATATAAGAACAATCAATACTGAAGAAATAAAAAATGATTGCATGGATTTGCTTCACAAATGGCACGATGAGGTTGCAGTAACAGTGGATAAGGAAATGCTTATGGAAATAGATGCAATTAAGGATTTATTCAGGGAGCTGCACTTTTTCGACTTAGATTCTATAGCTGTTTATGTTGATAATCAGTTGGCAGGTTTTGCGGTAGGTGAAAGAGTAAATGACAAAATGGCTGTTATTCATGTGGAAAGAGGCGAAATTGCATACAAGGGTATATATGCATTTTTGAACAAACAATTCTTGGTGACAAGCTTTTTGGATACGGAATTTGTAAACAGGCAGGAAGATACAGGCAATGAAGGATTAAGAAAGGCAAAGCAATCATATCACCCTGTCAAAATGGTAAATAAGTATTTGGTGAAATTGAAATAAAAATAAAATCAAACAGTCGCTTGATACAAAGCGGCTGATTTAATATTAAGATTTACAGATAATAAGAATAAGGTGCGGAGCTATTCTTTTACCTAAACTTTTTAAAGTATTTTAAGTTTCAATAAAGAAAAGAAGGATATAATTATAAAAAAGAAAGGAGCGAAAATTATGGATGATAATGAAAAATTAAATGATAATTTTATCAATAATGAAATGCAACAAGAGAACTATTCAAATGAAAATACTCTGAATGAAGATACTTCAAATGGTATTAATTTTGTTATGAAGGAACCTGAAATTAAAAAACCAAAAAAACGAGGAAGGAAATCGGCTATTAGTTACATTGCAGTTGCATTGGTGGCTGCAATAATCGGGGGTCTGTCGGGAAGCTATATAGCAACGAGCAAATTAAATACTTTTGCTGAAGAACAAAAGGAAAAATCAACAATCAGCGCCCAGGAAGTGAACATTAATTTAACGGATGATGTTTATTTTGCTGTAGCGGTTGCAGAAAAGTCACAAAAAACAGTAGTAGGTATAACAACTGAGGTTGAGCAGCAAATTAATACATTTTGGGGTCCTCAAACAAGAAATTCGCAACACATGGGCTCCGGTTTTATTGTAGATTCAAACGGATACATTGTTACAAATTCACATGTTATAGGTGATGGGTTATATAAAAGTATTACAGTTTCATTAATTGACGGTTCGACGGAAGTTGGTGAAGTATTGTGGTATGATACAACATTGGATTTGGCAATTGTAAAAATAAATAAGACAGGGCTTCCGGCAGCTGAATTAGGTGATTCTGATGAGCTAAAGGTTGGAGAGCCTGTCGTAGCCATCGGAAACCCAATGACCTTAGACCTTGAAAGAACTGTTACTCAAGGTATAATAAGCGGTCTGAACAGATCAATAGCATTTGAAAACGGAACCGTTATAGAACCTCTTATTCAAACCGATGCATCAATAAATTCAGGAAACAGCGGCGGTCCATTGTTTAATGCCAAAGGGCAGGTAATTGGAATCAACACTGCTAAAATGACTTCGGCGGAAGGATTAGGCTTTTCAATACCCATTAATACTGCAAAACCGATTATAGAGCAAATAATTAAGGGAGGCACCTTTAAAAGCGTATATGTAGGTATTAACGGAATGGATGTTGAAACATATGAAATGGGTTATGGAATAGATTTAATTGCAGATTACGGCGTAATTATAATTGAAACATTTAAGGATTCTCCGGCTTCCGAGGCAGGAATTCAGCCAAATGATGTTGTAATTGCAATTGATGGAAAAAAGATTGAGGATATGTCTGATCTAAAAAGAAAACTATATGAATACAAAGATGGAGATAAATCAGAGTTTACGATTTTAAGAAATGGAGAAGAATTAAAATTAACCGTAACTTTAAAAGCTAAACCGGATACGTTTTAAGGAAGGGGGACACACCTTAAATGTAAGGCGACTCTCCGCGGGCAAGCCATTTAAGGAATGTCCCCGTACATGAAGGGGGACACACCTTAAATGTAAGGCGACTCTCCGCGGGCAAGCCATTTAAGGAATGTCCCCGTACATGGAAGGGTGACACACCTTAAATGTAAGGTGACTCTTTGCGGGTGAGCCATTTAAGGAATGTCCCAGTACACAAAAAAACAGGAGAAACTAAATCTCCTGTTTTTTATGTAAATTATTATTCTACTCCGAAGCGTTTTAAATTCGGTGAAACAATTAAATTTGCATCTGTTGCTGCAACAACATCTTCAACCGTTGCTTCAGGTCCTAATTCTTCAAGAACCAAACCTTCTTTTGTTACTCTCATAAGACCCATTTCCGTTACTATAATATCAACTTGTTCCTTAGCGGTTAAAGGAAGGGTACATTGTTTCAATATTTTTGGTCTTCCTTTTTGTGTGTGTGTCATTGCAATTATAACTGTATTTGCACCAACAACCAAGTCCATTGCTCCGCCCATGCCCGGAACCATTTTGCCCGGAATTTTATAGTTTGCAAGATTTCCTTTTTCGTCTACTTCCATTGCTCCCAATACTGTCGCATCAACATGTCCGCCTCTGATAATTCCAAAGGATGTGGCACTGTCAAAGAACATTCCGCCGGGAACTATTGATGTAGGCATTCCGCCTGCATTAACAAGCTCCCAATCTTCTTCTCCCTCAGCAGGAGCAGGACCTAAGCCTAAGAAACCATTTTCTGACTGAAATGTTACATCCATACCTTCAGGTATGAAATTTGCAACCATTGTAGGAAGACCTATACCTAAGTTAACAACGTCACCGTCTTTTAATAATTCAGCAACTCTTTTTGCTATAACTTTTTTTGCATCCATTATTTGTCACCTCCAACTATATAGTCAACAAATATACCAGAGCACATAACATGTTCCGGATCAATTTCGCCTACTTCAACTATTTTATCAGCTTCAACTATAACTAAATCAGCTGCGGTTGCCATCATTGGATTGAAGTTTTTCATTGTCTTGTTGAATATCATATTTCCTTTTTTGTCGACTACAGAAGCTTTTAATAGTGCAACATCTGCTCTTAACGGAGTTTCAAATAAATATTCTTTGCCGTTTATTACCTTTACTTCTTTTCCTTCAGCAACTTCAGTTCCGATACCTGTTGGTGTATAAAAACCTCCGAGACCGTTTCCGCCGCATCTTATTTTTTCGGCAAGAGTTCCTTGAGGGGTAAGAACAACTTCTGTTTCTCCGGAATTCATTTGATTTGCAGTTTCAGGATTAGTACCCACATGTGACGCAATCATTTTTTTAAATTGTTTATTAACAACCATTTTGCCTACGCCTTTGTCAGGGAAACCTGTATCATTACATATCAACGTTAAGTTTTTAACGTTCTTTTCTACCAATGCATCAACTATATTTTCAGGAGTTCCATTTGCTAAAAATCCGCCCACCATAATAGTCATGCCTTCCTTAACCATATCTGCCGCTTTTTTGGCAGAAATAATTTTGTTAATCAATATTATCATCCCTTCTTTTTGATATATTTAATCATCATCCTTAGGAAGCTGTTAACTCTGAGAAATATTCGGTTAACAACTTCTAAGGAGATAGAATTAACTGATTATCTTTGCACCAACATTGCAGTTCCCATACCGCCGCCTATGCACAATGTTGCAAGTCCTTTTTTAGCATCTCTTTTTTGCATTTCATAAATAAGGGAAACAAGTATTCTTGCACCTGATGCTCCTATTGGGTGTCCTAAAGCTATCGCTCCGCCGTTAACATTAGTTATTTCAGGCTTTAATCCCAAATCACGAACAACTGCAAGTGATTGTGCGGCAAAAGCTTCATTAGCTTCGATAAGTTCTAAGTCATCAATTGTCCAGCCTGCATTTGCCAATGCTTTTTTAGTTGCAGGAATAGGTCCTAAGCCCATAACCTTCGGATCAACGCCTGCTGAGCCGTAACCTGCTATTTCACATAAATATTTTAATCCAAGCTCATCTGCTTTTTCCTTGCTCATAATTATCAAAGCTGCTGCGCCATCGTTTATTCCTGATGCGTTTCCTGCTGTTACTGTTCCGTCTTTTTTGAATGCAGGTTTTAATTTAGCCATTTTTTCAAAAGTTGAGCCGTGTCTTGGATATTCATCCGTATCAATAACTACAGGGTCGCCTTTTCTTTGAGGTATTACAACAGGCACTATTTCATCCGCAAATCTTCCGGATTTTTGAGCTTCTTCAGCTCTCATTTGGCTTTGTGCGGCGAATTTATCTTGATCTTCTCTTGTAAGCCCATATTGTTCCGCTACATTTTCTGCTGTTATTCCCATGTGGTATCCGTTGAAAATATCAAATAAACCATCATGTACCATATAATCCACTACTTTGCCTTCGCCCATTCTTAGTCCCCATCTGCTTTTTGGCAAAAGATATGGAGCGTTGGTCATGCTTTCCGTACCGCCGCATAAAATTATGTCACATTGATTGCTTTCTATAAACTGAGCTGCCATACTCACTGCTCTTAAGCCTGAGCCACATACCATGTTAATTGTTAATGCCGGTGTTTCAACAGGAATACCTGCTCCTATACTTACCTGTCTTGCAACGTTTTGTCCTAAACCTGCTCCTAATACATTACCCAAATAAACTTCATCAACCATTGACGGTTCTATTCCCGCTCTTTTTATAGCTTCTTTTGCTGCGATTACTCCCAAATCCACAGCTGATAATGAAGAATAAGCACCGCCGAATGATCCGATAGGTGTTCTTGCTGCTGAAACAATTACTGCTTTTTTCATTTTTTTCCTCCCAAAATTTTTATTCATTTTATATATAACTATTAATAGCATTTTTCATGCCAATTATATTATTAAAATATATATTGGAATTTCAATAGCTATACAAATGATTCAAAATATAAGGTATGCATAAGTGCATATAGTTTTAAGAAAATCATTGCAAAACTGCATATAAAATTATATAATATATTTATAATCTTAATTGTACCATATAGTTAAAATAATATCAAATAAATTTTTAATATAAAAAGAAAGAGGATGAAAAATGTCATCAATTAAGTATGATTTAAGTTTAGGATTTGTTATAACTGACGGCAAATTTAACATTTTATATTGTAATGAGTATTTTAAAAATAATATAATTAAGGCTGATATACTAAACAAAAAAATAACAATATTTTTTCAGGATATTCAGGTTGATATGGATAAGAACCTATATTCTGTCAAATACATAGATAATTCCGTATACTATGTTATCCATGACAAGTTAAAACTATACAATTACGATTTATATAGTTTTTTCTTTTATGAATTTACAATAGGCAGCGAGTTTGAAAAACAAATTGCAAGGCTAAACTCCCAGCAATACTTACATAATGAAATGCTCAACAAACTAAAGGACGGAATATATATTACCGATGAAGTAGGAACAACTACATTTGTCAATGATGCATTTTTAAATTTATCGGGTCTTACCAGAGAACAAATTATCGGAAAAACAGTTTATGATTTGCGAAAATATAATGTACTGCCTAATTCCTGCTGTGCAAAGGTTATAGAAACAATGGGACCGGTTTCAACCGTAAACCACTACTATAAGGGGCAGAAATGTTTGGTTTCAGGTTCTCCTATTTTTGATGAAAATGGAAACTTGGCTAAGACAATAGCAGTTATAAGAGATGTGTCTGAATTGGATGTATTAATGAAAACTATCACCAAGGAAAAAAATTTGTTTATTAAGAGTGATTACAACTTAGAAAATAAGGCAGATCATGACCCCGTCGAAATAATCAATAACGTAAAAATGAAAAATATATACAAGAAAGCAGAGAAAATAGCTAATGTAGACAGCACAATTTTAATTTTAGGTGAAACCGGAGTCGGAAAAGATTTTATTGCTACATATATACACAGCATAAGCAATAGGAGCAATGGTAGATTCGTAAAAATAAATTGCGGCGCAGTGCCGGAGCATTTGTTAGAGTCAGAATTCTTCGGTTATGAGGAAGGTGCATTTACCGGAGCTCAAAAAGGGGGTAAGAAGGGTCTCTTTGAAGAGGCTAACGGAGGTATACTGTATTTGGATGAAATCGGAGACATGCCGTATACACTTCAGGTTAAGCTGTTAAGCGCTATAAATGACAGAATATTTTACCGTATAGGAGGTACCAATCCAATTGAATTTGATGCACGAATTATTGCCGCAACAAATCATGATTTAAAGAAGCTTGTGGAAGAAAAAAAATTCAGGGCAGATTTGTATTACCGGTTAAACGTAGTAACATTTGTAATTCCTCCTTTAAGAAACAGGAAGGAAGACATTATACCGCTATCCACACAATTCCTTGAATACTATAACAATAAATATGGCAAAAACAGTTATTTTACATCAAATTGTCTGGAAAATTTTTTGATTTATGAATGGCCCGGCAACATCAGGGAATTGAGAAATATAATTGAACGTTTAGTTTTAATGACAGATAGTGCGGATATTGACACGGACTTGTTCAGAGAACACTTAATCTTAACGGAAAGCAGTACAGTCCCGCCTGACCTATTTATTTCAGACAGAAAAACATTGAAAGAAAAAACAGAAGAATATGAAAAAGAAATTATTGAATCAACATTAGCTGTTTCAAAAAATATGAAGGAAGCAGCTTTTCGATTGGGTATAGATATTTCCACATTAGTAAGAAAAAAGCAAAAATATAATTTAAATTAAACAATATATTTCCTCCTGTGATTTATTTGGTATAAAAATTCTAAAAATGCAGATATTACTAATAGCTTATCCCAACAAATAATTCGTAATATTTGGATAAGCTTAAACATATTTTTTAGAATTATTTTACAGGAGGGACAATGCATTATAATAAAAAAATATTTATTTCAGCCCTATTTGTTGTTTTGGCAATTGCAATCGCATATTCGGCTGAAGCTTATGCAGGCTTGTCTGAAATAAACGGCAAGGTAATACGTCTGCATGTTCTGGCAAATTCAGACAGTTTTGAAGACCAGCAGCTTAAATACAAGGTAAGAAACAAAATTATAACCACATTTAATGAAGAATTTGAAGATATCAGATCAAAATCAGAAAGTTCAAATATCATTATTAAAAAAATCAATCAAATAAGATGCGAAGCAGAAGGAATTGTAAAAGAGGAAGGCTATGACTACAATGTAGATGTTTACTACGGCAATTATAAATTTCCACGCAAAATGTATGAAGAAATAGTTTTGCCGGAAGGCTATTATGATGCCGTAAGAATTGAAATAGGAAAAGCCGAAGGAAACAATTGGTGGTGCGTTATGTTTCCGCCTCTATGCTTTGTAGAATTTGGACAGAACCAGGAGGAACCCGTATTTAATGTTGAAACCGAAAAAAAACTGCAGGAAGTACTGACCTTAGAGGAAATTGAAGTTATTAAAACTAAAAGAGGTATTGAAAACATAAAATTAGAATCAAAAATATTTGAATTTATTGAAAAAGGAAAGATTGATAAGACGGATAATACCTATGCCTCATCCTTGGGACAGTAGGGAAGTACCTTACTGTCCCGCTCTTCCCCGCTGTGCCGTTACTTAACCAGACCGGTGCTTTTGATTTTTAAGTCAAGATGTATATTTATATCCGCACCTTCAAAAATTTCATCGTATTTATCCATTACCTTTTCGTAATCCTGTTTATGGTATTTATATAAATTATCCTTAATTCTCAATATGTCTGTTTTATAAGTATGCTGAAGCTTATCGACTGTCTTTTCTGCCACAGCCATAAAGCTTTTTTTTGCTTCATCCTTAATTTTATTAAGATAGCTTTGATCTTCCAATTTATTGCTTCCGGTAATAAATGAATTAATATAAATATACATGGTTGCATAGTAGTCTGCCGTAAGCTTATCACTGTTTAAATTAAAATCCTTAGTCATACTCAAATCAACAACTCCCAAAGATACATTTGTTCCTTCAACATTTATATTGATATTGGGAATTTTAGCTTTGTCGGGGTTCAATAAAACCATAACTGTTGCTACTTCCTCCGGCTCTAAAAATCCCTTCAGCTCATATTCCTTAATAATGGCAGCCCTTTCAATCATTAAGCTTTTATCATTGACTTCTACGACAGGAATCAAGGCATTGCCTGTCTTGCCGATATCTAAAATAGCTTCATCGAAAGTATAAATATCCTGGTAATTTTCTCGTTTAAGCTTTACGAGCATATCGCTTAAAAATCTCCCTACAATGGGATTTCCGGGTATTTCCGTATTGATAATATCCTGGGCTTTGCCTTTTGCTATACATATTTTAACTCTTCTGTTTATTTGGGGAGATCTTTGAATTTCATCAAATATTCTTTTAACCGTTTCTGATTCTCTTACAACATCTTCTCCCAGCACTATTACCTGCATTAATCTGTCTGAAATTGCTTTTTCGGAATGAAGATAGCTCACCGCATAAAATTCTGCAAAATCAGCACTTTCCTTGGTATAGACAATTCTTTGCTCTTCGCTCCCTTCATTTATTTTTGGAATTTCAGCTGTAAACGTCAGGTTATCTGTATTTTTATCTATGCCTAACGCATATAAATATTCTCTTTTGTTTATTTCAACACTGTCCCAACAGCCGACAAGCATCAGGCTTGCTGTTAAAGTAATAAATAATATTTTTATATTTTTCATTCTAACCCCTTATAAAGTGAATATTGATCATTGAACAACGAATAATTGAGATCCTTCGCATCGTTCAGAATTACATTGTGCTATGAAATATTACCGCCGGCTTTGTGTTTTCTTTTATCCGCTAATGCCGCCACCAAAGGTATCAAAAAATTCAATCCGCTTAATACCAATAAAGGCCATTGAATATACGGAAACATCATGTACATTCCCGGCAGCAATGCTGACAAAACAAATAAAATAGGCAATTGAATGTAGACAAAATATCCGTTTTCCCTTGTTTTTAATATTTCCTGCATTGCTAAATTTGTAAAATATGCAATAATACATATGCATGAAAATGTGATGATGAATTGGAAACATAAGCCTATTATTTCCGTACTTTCAAAGAAAAACCCAGGTATATTCACAAATTTCATAACAGATAGGAACGGCCATACTAAATGAACAGATTCCTTAATTCCAAATTTAACGATTATCACAATATAGCTTGCGATATATAAAAGCATGCTGATAATAATAAATTTTTTATTAATTATTGTATTTTTTTCCTTTACCGTTACCTTGCAATTAGAAAACATTAATATTGAAAAGCCGAAAAAACCAAGCAATGCTCCGGGCACTGACTTTAATACTCCCTCTGTGTCTATGGGATAAATCGGAAACAGATTTGAATAATCGGCATAATATGTTGAAAAGATTATTAGCAGCAGGTATGGAATAAATGCGGTTAATAAGGTAACCGATGCAATGTTTGCAATTGTTTTTATTCCCTTTTTCGTTGCATAGCTTGCCGTTAACAAAATTACGATAATAATTGAACTAATGGGAGTTTTAAACAGCATCATCAACTTTATCTGCTCTGCAAAATCCTTCATAAGTATGCTGTTTGCGGTCAACAGCATAAGTATGTAATATACGCCTATTATTTTTGCAAAAAACTTTGGAAACAGCTTATCGGAAATTCCTATTAATGTATCTTCCCTGTATTTTAAAAGCATTTTGTTAATAGGCTTTATTGACATATATAATATGAATGCTGCAATAATTACGGTTATCCATCCCACAGGTCCGTCAACTTCCGATAATAACAGCGGCATAAGCATTGACTGAAATGCAAATGACACTAATATTAACATTGTGAGATTTTGATAGGGAGTTATATTTTCATCAAACATTTATTTTCCCTTCCCCTTTTCAACTTGTAAATATTTTGGTTTGCGAACTAAGTTGCTGATTTTAGGTCTTATAATCGTATCTTTTAAATCTTCCCTTCGTTCAATAAAGTGTGTAAGAGGCGTTAAATACGGAACCCCGAAGCTTTTCAAGGTGCAAAGATGTATAATCAATATGCATAAGCCAACTGAAATACCAAACAATCCAAATATTGAAGCAAATAGTATAAAGAAAAATCTTATCATTCTAAGTGATGTGCTAAAGTTATAGCTTGGTATTGCAAAGGAAGATAATGATGTTAAAGCGACAATAATAACTGCAATAGGCGTAATTAATCCTGCTTCAACTACGGCGGAGCCTATTACCAAACCACTTACCAGCCCAATTGTCGAACCGACGGGAGTTGTAATTCTCAGGGATGCTTCTCTTACAAGCTCCATCACCAATTCCATTAAAAGTGCCTCAAAATAAGGAGGAAACGGAACATTAGCCCTTGAAGCGGCAACATAAAGAGCAAGCTGGGAAGGCAGCAAATTCGGATGGAATTGTGCAACAGCCACATAAAGAGCAGGCAAAAGCATAACTATAGGCAAGGCTATATATCTTATTGCTCTAATTAAACAAGCCAACAACCATCTTTCATAATAATCTTCCGAAGACTGCATAAATGATACGAAGGTTGCGGGAGCCATGAGTACGGTAGGGGTGTTGTCAACCGCTATGACGACTCTTCCTTCGAGAAGCGCTGAAGCTGCGGCATCCGGTCTTTCGGTATTTTCAACTTGCGGAAAAGGTGAATAAATATCATCCTCTATCATTTCTTCAATGTATGAGCTTTCAAGAACCGCTTCTATTTCTATATTTTTTAATCGTTTTTCAACAGCTTCCAAGACAGTTTTATTAACAATATCTTCAATATACAATACTGCGATATCTGTTTTGGATCTGTCTCCAACCACCATATACTTTATTTTAAGCCTTGGATCTCTTATTCTTCTTCTTATAAGAGTTATATTAATTTTCATTGTTTCAATGAAACCGTCTCTGGCTCCCCTAATCAAAGTTTCCGCTGCCGGCTCTTGTATTCCTCTTAAGGGCCATCCCCTTGATGAAAGCCATATTGCCTTTGAACAGGTATCTATAAACAGGATTGTTTCACCGGATAACATTTTATCCACACATTCCTGTATTGTTTGCAGCGTACCTGCTTCAGTTATGGATATGCTTGTTTGCATTATGACATTTTGCAGCTCTTTTTCCGGATTCTTTTCAAATTCCTCCAAAATTACTGATCCCATCATATTTTGAACTGCATACTCGCTTATCGAATCTTTTGTAGTCATTCCGTCAACATAAACAAGAAGAATATTTATTTTTTTATTTTGTCCTACATTCAAATTACGAAAAATTATATCATTGGCATCTTTAAAAACTTCTTTTAATATACCTTCATTTTTCTTTAAATTATTATCCACATTAAGATCTTTTAACTCTTGATAAATATTCATAATTTCCCCTTAAATATATTTGATTATTATTGCCGACAGTGCAATTAATCCATAAATAATTCCCGTGAACCTGACTATTTTATAATCCTTGTGAAAGTTTTTTTGCTTTAAGCTTTTACCTGTTTTAAAAGTCAAAATATAGCTGATAATCAAAAAAATTATTATTACGTCATAGCTTAATATGGATTTTATACTATTAATCAACATGGCTACCCCCGTATAAAATTAATATTAGTAATATTTACAACTTACAGTGTTTTTATACTAAAAACTTTGGGACAGTGGGGACGTGGGACAGTGGGGACGTGTTTTTCTGTCTCACTCCACCCCAACTTTTCGGAATATTTAACATTTATATGCAAATAATAAATTCATTAATTAAAATTGGAGGTTATATGAAATATATAGGAAAAAGCATGCCTAAAATTGATGGGTATGAAAAGGTAACCGGAAAAAGAATGGCTTGAATTAAACATATGTCGCTGCACGGGGTATGAAGAAATAAAAGAAGCAATAAAAGAAGAAATAAAAAAGGCAGTGGGATAGCAAGAACGTACCTGAGTGTCACGCTTCAGTACACTCTGAAGGCGCCCGGGAACTCAAAGGTCCGTCCCCGAAATGCCCGAAGGTGCGCCGGAACTCAAAGGTCCGTCCCCAAAGTGCCGGAGTGCTTAAAATGGGATTTCTAATTTTTTAATTTTATATTGAAGTGTTTGTCTCGGAATATTGATTAATTTCGCAGCATTTGTAATATTATAGTCGGTTTGTTTCAGAGCTTGGATGATAATTTCCCGCTCAACTTTTTCAACCGCGACATTTAATGGCTGAATTGCACCCGTGTCAAAAGAAATACTGTTCTTTGGCTGGAAGTTTTTAAATTGAAAGGGCAGGTGCTCTTCCCTTATAATATCCCCGTCATACAGTGATATGGCACTTTCGATTGCATGCTCAAGCTCACGCACATTACCGGGCCATGTGTAATCTATAAATATATCGAAAACTTCCTTTGAAATTCCGCTGAAAAACTTATTGCATTTTTCATTGTATTTTTTTATGAAATGATCTACCAATAGCGGTATATCTTCCTTTCTCTTATTAAGGTCAGGAATTACCAAGGTTATAACATTCAGCCTGAAAAACAAATCTTGTCTTATTTGTTGTGTTTCCACAACTGTATTGATATCCGTGTTAATGGCTGATATAATCCTGACATCGACATCTGTTGTTTTGCTGGAGCCAACTCTCCTGACACGTCCGTCCTGAATTACCCTTAAAAGCTTTGTCTGAAGTTCCAACGGCATGGAATTTATTTCATCTAAAAATAAAGTGCCTCCATCCGCCAATTCAAATAAACCCGGTCTGTTTTCCGCTCCGGTAAAGCTTCCCTTTACGGAACCGAACAAAATACTTTCAAGAAGATTGGAAGGAAGAGCAGCGCAGTTTTGAGCAATGAAAGGTTTGTATTTCCTGTCGCTGGAATTGTGAATGGACTGTACAAATAATTCCTTGCCTGTTCCGGTGCTTCCTGCAATCATTACGGGAGAATTTGACATTGCAGCTTTAAGCCCAAGAGACTTTAGTTTAAGCACCTCCTTATTCTGACCTATTATGTCCAAAAAATTGAATTTTGCCAAGGGCTTGGACGTTTTTTCCGTACTCTGGTTAACTCCGTATAATTCCCTCTGCAGGTTTACAATTCTTTCCGACAATTCCCTTACCTTTGTAATATTTCGCGAAACTTCTAAGGCACCTATAACTTTGTTGTTATAAAATATGGGCAGAGTTGAGTTTAATGTAGAAATTTTATCACCCTTATAATTGACAAAATTCTGTTCAACATTATAAATAGGCTTACCGGTTTTAAGTACTCTTATGATCGTACTTGTTTCAAAAGTAAGAGATGGATACACTTCAAGTATATGTCTTCCAATTGTTTTTTCCGCGTCAATTTCATCCAATTGTTTTGCCGAAGCATTGTAATATACAACTTTTCCGCTTGCATCAACTATGTGAATTCCATCATTGATTAATTCTATTGCTTGTATTAAAGTATCAAAATATTTAATCTCCATAGTCCTCCTCCTTTGTGCCGAAATTTAGGCATATGACGCCGAAAAACAGGCGACAATGTTCGCCTTTATAGATTTTAATAAAAAGTTTGATTAAATTATATCAATACTTAATTTATTATAGCTTTCCTCCAAGTCTGCAAAGGTAATGATATATTCCACATATATATTGCCTCTGCCCCTTTCATCCAAATTATTATAATAATCAAGTGTTATGAAGTCTAAGTCGAAGCTGCCGTAAGGAGTTGAATATAAGTTGCTGTACTTTATGCCTTGCTGAAATTCCATTTTTGAAGAATAAATTCCAACCTTGGTCATTATCATTTTATCTTTATATATTTTTAATCTTGTGCGGCTTCCTTTTTGATCGGTTATTTCGCTTTCATCATAATTTATTATAAAGCAGTCATCTAATTTTTCCAATTTCGCTTCCGTTAGTATTTCAATAACATCCTCATTGCCTGCTTCATCGATTGTTTGTATAGTGTTAATCCTGACCTTTACATTTTCCATTTCACATCCCCTTTACAAAAGGTTATCTATTGCAATTTCATAAAGATTATCAATTTCCTTTTTTAAAAAATTGCCTCCAATCCTTCTTAAACGTTCCGGAGCATCGGTTGCATAGTATTCATATCTTGGTATGTCATAGTTTTCATTGAGAAGATTCTTTTCTTTTAATAGCTTTTTCAAATCCTTAGCTGTTTCAAAGGCAGGATTTACCAGCTTTACATGAGGACCCACAACTTTTTTTATGATGTATCTCAGTATAGGATAATGTGTACAGCCCAAAACCAATGAATCAACATCGTGCTCAATCAATTCCGTCAGATATTTTTCTGCGGTAAGCTCGGCAACATGAGAATATTCCCATCCTTCTTCAACAATCGGAACAAAAAGCGGGCACGGTATGCCTATAACCTCGGCATCATGACGATACTCCATTATTTTTTCCTGGTATGCATAACTGTTGATGGTGGCTGTTGTGCCGATAACCCCAATTCTGCCGTTTTCGGTAACCTTAGATGCACTCCTCGCTCCCGGGTCTATAACTCCAATAACGGGAATATCAAAGTCATTGGTTAAATGCTCAAGGGCAATGGAGCTTGCAGTGTTGCATGCTATGACAATTGTTTTTACATCTTTGTTTTTTAAAAATGTGGAGCATTGATGTGCATATTTTTTTATTGTTTGCTCGGATTTAGAACCATAGGGTATTCTTGCGGTGTCCCCTAAGTATATTATATTTTCATAAGGAAGCTGCTCCATAACTTCCCTCATTACCGTCAATCCTCCGACTCCGGAGTCGAAAACTCCAATTGGTCTGTTATCCATCTTATACCTTCTTTATACTATTTATTCAACGATTAACACAATGAGATTTTTGCTTCACCCAAGAATGACACAGACTGTGCCCTCTTATTGCTAACCATTTAATATATTTTATTTGGAAATCATTAATATGTGAACATAAATTTTATAGCTCCAATATTATTTCATAATTATTTCATATAATATGATAAAAATCAACAAATATCTATTTGGTATGTCCACACATCATATTATATCAAATATTTTTTAAACCATCAATATCAAAAAGCTGAAAATTCGGCACTTGACCGTATATTAAAAATAAGAATTCTATAAAAGTGCTGGAAATTAGCTATTTATATTTTTTTGGATAATTGGCATGAATCTTGCTAATGATATAGTTGAATATACCCAGTATTCAACCCAATAACCCATTAAAGGAAAATTTATAGGAGGCACTATGAAAAAAGGAAATCCATACGGTACGCACAGAGTAATTGAACCAAAGGGAGTATTACCACAGCCCGCATTGAAAATTGATAATACAATGGAAATATACGATAATGAAATTCTCATTAATGTACAGACATTGAATGTGGACTCGGCAAGCTTCACACAAATTAGTGACCAAGCAGGCGGAGACGTAGAAAAAATCAAAGAAATAATGAAGGGTATTGTTGCTGAAAGAGGTAAACATCAAAACCCTGTAACAGGTTCAGGCGGAATGCTTATCGGTACTATTGAACAAATAGGACCTGCACTTCAAGGAAAAACAGATTTGAAGGTTGGAGATAAAATAGCAACAATGGTATCATTGTCACTGACTCCATTAGTAATTGAAGAAATTTTAGCGGTAAGAAAAGATATTGATCAAGTTGATATCAAGGGAAAAGCAATATTATTTGAAAGCGGAATTTATGCTAAGCTTCCTGATGATGTACCTGAGAACCTTGCATTATCAGTTCTTGACGTAGCAGGAGCTCCCGCGCAGACACAAAAACTTGTTAAAGCAGGAGATACTGTCTTAGTTCTTGGCGGAGGCGGAAAATCAGGATTGTTATGCTTATATGAAGCAAAGAAAAAAGCCGGCCCCACAGGAAAAGTTATATGCTGGGCACATAGGGAAGTATCGCTTAATAAAGTCAGAGAACTTGGATTAGCGGATGTTTTAATATCAGGGGATGCTACAAACGCAATTGAAGTATACGATAAGGTCATGGAAGCAACAGACGGTAAATTATGTGATTTGGTAATCAGCTGTGTATCAAGACCAAATTGTGAAATGTCAGCAATACTTGCTACAAAGGATGAAGGAACGGTATATTTCTTCAGTATGGCTACAAGCTTTACAAAAGCAGCATTGGGAGCTGAAGGTGTTGGCAAGGATATTAATATGATAGTTGGAAACGGCTATACAAAGGGACATTCCGAAACAGCGCTGCAGGTAATGAGAGAAAGTAAAGGGTTAAGAGATTTATTTACAAAACTATACGCATAGTAAACTCGTTCAGCTAAAGCTGAACATAGAGGCTTCAGATGGGGCTCTACCCCACCTGAAGTTAAAAAGGTGCCCCTCTTACAGAAGTGCGGGTTATAATAACTTGATATAAATTAAGTCTATAAATGAGCATATGCCATACTTCCGTTTTAATTGATTTTTCACAGGGAGGATGACATATATTAGCTTGTTTAAAATATATAAGGAGGTATTACAGTGGCTTATTACAATGAAATCGAACTTTGGAAAGATGTTAAACCGGAAGAGTGGAATGACTGGAGATGGCAAGTTGAGAACAGAATTGACACAGTAGAAAAATTAAAGAAAATAATTAATGTTACTGAAAAAGAAGAAGAAGATATCGGCAAGGTATTGGAAAAATTCAGAATGGGTATCACTCCATACTATGCAGCACATATGGATAAGGATGATCCGAGAGATCCCATAAGAATGCAGGCTGTTCCTACATTTGTAGAAACACATGTAAGCGATGCAGACATGCTTGACCCGTTGCATGAAGATACGGATTCACCGGCACCCGGATTAACTCATCGTTATCCTGACAGAGTACTATTTTTAATAACAGACCAATGCTCAATGTATTGCAGACATTGTACGAGAAGAAGATTTGCTGGACAGTGTGATGACGAAGTAGGAATGGAAAACATCGATAAATGTATCGAATATATCAGAAAAACTCCGGAAGTAAGAGATGTATTATTATCAGGCGGAGACTGCTTGTTGGTTTCAGATAAGAAATTAGAATATATAATCAGCAAATTAAGAGAAATACCGCATGTTGAAATAGTTAGATTAGGCTCAAGAACACCTGTGGTTTTACCGCAGCGTATTACCGATGACTTGGTAAACATGCTTAAGAAATACCATCCGATTTGGCTGAACACTCACTTTAACCATCCGAAAGAATTTACTCCGGAATCAATGGAAGCTTTAAGAAAACTTGCTGATGCAGGTATTCCGTTAGGAAACCAATCAGTATTGTTAAGAGGAGTCAATGATTGTCCGCATATTATGAGAGATTTGGTTCATAAGCTTGTTATGAACAGAGTAAGACCGTATTATATTTATCAATGTGATCTTTCACTTGGAATTGAACATTTCAGAACACCTGTTGCAAAAGGTCTTGAAATAATGGAAAGCTTAAGAGGACATACTTCAGGCTACTGCGTGCCAACATTTGTTGTTGACGCACCGGGAGGCGGCGGAAAGATCCCCGTAATGCCTAATTATGTATTGTCACAGTCAGCTAACAAGGTTATTCTAAGAAACTATGAAGGTGTTATTACAACATATACCGAACCGGATTTACCTGAATTGGAATGCCAATGTGATGTTTGTCAAGGCAAGAAGACCGATCCGTTAACAGGAGTTGCAGGTCTGCTTCAAGGAAATGACTTGGCACTTGAACCGACAAAATTAGCAAGAAGAGACAGAGTACATCATTAACAGCAGAACGGCAGAACAGTAGCACAACAATGGGAGAACAATAGTGTAACGATGGAAAGACAATGGTTCTCCCATCGCTCAAAAGGGGCTTTTTATGAGATTAATTGAAACCATAAAGCAGAATAATTACGAAACTATATCAATCATAGGGCTTGCAAAGAATGCCGGTAAGACTGTGACACTTAATTATCTCATAGAAGAAGCGGATAATTTAAACATAAAAACAGGAATTACATCGACAGGGCGTGACGGTGAAAATACAGACTTAGTAACACAGACACAGAAACCGTCAATTTTAGTCACTGAAGGAATGTATGTAGCAACAGCCAAAAAGACACTGATGCTTTCAAATGCCAAAACTGAAATATTGGAAACAACGGGAATCTCTACTGCCATGGGCGAAGTAATAATAGTGAGGGTAAGACAAAGAGGCAATATTCAGATTGCCGGACCTGTCGGTACGTCAGATATGAAATATGTCGCAGGACGCCTTAAATATTACGGAGCGGAAGTTGTATTCATAGATGGGGCAATAGACAGAAAAGCTGTTTCATCTCCGGTAATTACAGACGCATGTGTTATTGCAACAGGAGCCGTATTAAGCAGGGATATGAAAAAGGTTTTGGAAAAAACGGCACATGCTGTGGAATGCTACTCGTTGAATGAAGCCGATGGGCATGTCAAAAATATTCTGCAAAAAATTAATAAAACATGCATCATATCGGAAGATGAAAGTGTAGTTGTTCCCGATATTAAAACAAGTATTACGGGCGGCAAAAAAATCAGTGAGCTTATAGATGAAAAATCAACTCATGTATTTGTTAAGGGTGCGGTTACTTCCGCACTGCTGAAGGATTTATGGGAAAATAAATATTTAAGAGGCATTAAATTAATAATAGAAGACGGCACAAAAATATTTACGGATATTAATGTTTGGAATGAAATGAGACGAAAGGGACTTACGGTTGAAACCATGAATACAATAAATGTTCTGGCAGTAACCTTAAATCCGGTATCTCCCGCAGGATATTTCTTTGACAGTGAAATTTTTAAAGAAAATATGCAAAGAGTTCTTAGCGGAATAAAAATAGTTGACGTGGTATCGGGCGGTGATGTATATTGAAAAGCTTTATGACAGAAAATACAATCAGAAATATAAATTTCGATTATATTTTTAATGAGATTAAACCTATAACAGAATACGGAATCAGGACAAAACAAGAGGCTAAGCCTTTCGTAAAGGGTCAGGAGGCAGACCTTAAGACAGAGTTCAATAAAATAAGGGCATTTATTGAACTCAAAGAAAGGCGCGATATAATCGAAGTTTTAAAACATATTAAAAACATACTTGAAACCATTGATAGGGCTAAAGGCAATCAGGTTTTAGATGAAGTAGAATTGTTCGAAATAAAAAATTTTCTGATTTTAGTAGAAAAAATGGATAAAATATTAAGAGGCATTTCTATTAAAGATTTAAAGCTTCCGCAATTAACGCCCCTGCCACAATTATATGAAAAACTTGACCCGGCTGATGAAAAAATAAACACATTTTATATTTACGATGAATATTCGCAAAGATTAAAAGAAATTCGTAATGAAAAAAGACTGACCGAGAAGAATGTAAGGTTGTTAAAGAAAACAATTAAAGAAGAAATTCAAAATAAACATGGTATTAAATTGAATTTGAAGGATGAGGCAACAATCGGCAAATCACAGAAGGATAAAATTGAGGAGCTGAACAAGGAAGATAATTTAAGAATATCCGGAGAAAACTATTTAAATATTATTTATAAAATAAAAAATACTGATGAAATTGATATTTTAGAGCAAAAATACGAACACCTATCTTTAGAAGAGGATGATGAAGAATACAGAATTCGACAAGATATTTCCAAGGAAATAAAGGGATTCAGCCATATTTTGCAAAAAAATACGATTGCTATCGGTGAAGTTGACTTTATTATTGCAAAAGCAAATTATGCTCAAAAAACTAAATCTATAGAACCGGAAATAATCAGTGATTTACAAATTGTAATAAAGGGCGGCAGAAATCTTAAACTTGAAAAAACATTGAAGGATAAACATATTGAATATGTTCCTATTGATTTAAACCTTAATAAAAATGTAGCATGCATAACAGGGGCAAATATGGGAGGAAAGACCGTTTCTCTCAGGATGATAGGTCAAATTGCCGCAATGGCAAGCCTTGGCATGTTTGTTCCCTGTGAATATGCAAAGCTGTGTCTTTTTGAACATATATATATTTCTGTTGGTGATGATCAGTCCATTGAGAAGGGTTTAAGTACCTTTGGAGCGGAAATTGTGAATTTAAAGGAAGCTATAAAAAATTCCTCAAACAGATGTCTCATTTTAATTGATGAGCTTGCCGGAGGCACAAATCCAAAGGAGGGTTATGCAATTACCAAGGCAGTTGTAAATTACCTTAAAAACAAGGATTGCATAACAGTGCTTACAACACATTATGACAATGTCGCAAATGATGAGCAGGTTCAGAATTTGCAGGTTAAGGGGCTCAGTCTTCCTGATGAGGCTGATTTACTAAAAATAAACAATATTGATCAGGTTCAAAAATATATGGACTACAGGCTTATAGAAGTTAAATATTCGCGCGATATTCCGAAAGATGCTTTAAAAATAGCAAAAATAGCAGGCATAAATCATGAAATTATTGAAGATGCAAAGAGATATCTGTAGTGGAAAGGGGACACACCTTCATGGTAAGTAAACCGTTGAGGTCAGTCCATGAAGGAATGTCCCCGAATTTGGGGGACACACATTTACCATAGAGTCAGTCTTTGAGGTAAAAGGAATGTCCGTGGAATGTCCGCGTAATGTTACAAAATACAATAAAATATTTAAGGAGGATGTATGGAAAGTAAATTAAATCTTAATCCCCAATTAATTGAAGGCGCTCGTTCGGCAGCAGGAAATATTGCAGAAAATGTACAAGAATTTATTGACAGAAATACAACTGTTGCGGTTGAAAGAACAGTTGCGCGTCTCATGGGTGTAGATGGTGTTGATGAAATAGAAAAACCCCTTCCAAATGTGTTGATAGATGCCATTAAGGAAGGCGGCGGATTATCTAAGGGTGCAGCGTTCTGGATAGGAAACGCAATGGTTAATACAGGAAAGACACCACAGGAAATAGCGGAAAAAGTAAGCTCCGGGGAAATCGAAATTACAAAACTTCCGATTGCCGATGAAAATAAAATCATGGAAGCTGTTTACGAAATCGCAAAGCAAATGGTGGAAAGAATTAAGAGTAACAGAGCAAAACGAGATGAATACCTGAAAGAATTGGGCGAAGGGAGAAGACCTTACTTATATGTAATTGTTGCAACAGGCAATATTTACGAGGATATTCTTCAAGCTCAGGCGGCTGCCAAACAAGGTGCCGATATTATTGCAGTTATAAGAACTACGGGACAAAGCTTACTGGACTATGTTCCATACGGACCGACTACCGAAGGTTTCGGGGGAACATATGCAACTCAGGAAAACTTCAAAATCATGCGTAAGGCTCTTGATGAGGTAGGAGAAGAAGTAGGAAGATACATTCGTCTGTGCAACTATTGTTCCGGTCTTTGCATGCCTGAAATAGCCGCAATGGGTGCAATGGAAAGACTTGACGTAATGCTTAATGATGCGCTTTACGGAATTCTTTTCAGAGATATCAACATGCAGAGAACATTGGTCGACCAATATTTTTCAAGAATTATAAACGGTTTTGCGGGAGTAATAATAAATACGGGAGAAGATAACTACCTTACAACTGCTGACGCATATGAAGAAGCTTACACCGTATTGGCATCTCAATTTATAAATGAACAATTTGCGTTAAAAGCAGGACTTCCGGAAGAACAAATGGGATTAGGCCATGCATTTGAGATGAATCCTATGATAGAAAACGGGTTCTTGTATGAGCTGGCACAGGCTCAGATGGCAAGAGAAATATTCCCCAAGGCTCCCCTTAAATACATGCCCCCCACAAAATATATGACAGGAAATATATTCAGAGGACATTTGCAGGATGCTATGTTTAATTTTATTTCCGTATGGACTCACCAAGGATTGC
>ENA-UOOE01001146-UOOE01001146.1-fermentation-metagenome-genome-assembly--contig:-NODE-1146-length-23217-cov-40.345652_pt1 | contig 23217 bp, 15 predicted proteins | sample MGYA00245776_ERZ724021 | MGnify/ENA primary metagenome ERZ724021 (study PRJEB28704, sample SAMN03018321) | fermentation metagenome | biome: anthropogenic terrestrial biome; feature: soil... | reverse complement strand
TTTATAATGACCCCATAGGGTGAGACACAAAAAATAAAAACTAAGTTATAATGAGAGCATGAAAAAGAGAAATCAGTACTCAGCCGAATTTAAAGCCCAGGTAGTTCTGGAAGTGCTTCGTGAAGAAAGCACTATTAATGAGATCGCCGGCCGTCATGATATTAGTCCGGTGATGCTCAGTAGGTGGAAGACCGAGTTTATGGACCGGGCTGCCAGCGTGTTCAAGAAAGGCCCCACTGATGCAGACAAGGAGCTGCAGACAGAAAAAGAGCGGACGGCCCAGCTCGAACGCAAAATCGGTCAATTGACCTATGAGGTTGATTGGCTCAAAAAAAAATCTGAAGAACTCTACAAGCGAAAGCGACCGTAAAAGCTTGGCTGAGCTTAATAACAAGCTAATCTCAATAAAGCGTCAAGCAGAGCTTTTGACTATCAATCGGACAAGCCTCTATCGGGAAAAGGCTGAAAAAGCACACTGCGAACAAGAGCTTTTGATCATGCGCTGGATTGATGAAATCCATACACATGAGCCTACTTGGGGTTACCGCATGGTTACCGGTGTTTTGCGGCGTGATCACGACTTGGTTATTAACCGCAAGAAGGTTCAACGATTCATGCGGGATATGGGGATTTACGCCATTTATCCCAAGCCAAATCTCAGCAAGCGTTATCACGCTCAGTACGTCAAGCCATATTTATTGCGAAACCTAGTCATAACAAAGCCCGATCAGGTCTGGGGAGTAGATATCACATATATCCGAATGAGTAAAGGCTTTATGTACCTTTTTGTCATTATCGACTGGTACAGTCGTTTTATTGTGGATTATGAACTCTCCAGCACTATTGACAAATTGTTTGTCTTGAAGTGCCTGAAACGGGCACTGGCGACTCGTAAGCCCGAAATCATTAACAGCGACCAGGGCAGCCATTTCACCAACCCGGATTACATTCAGCTGCTCGAAGAAAACCATGTTCGAATCTCAATGGACGGAAAAGGCCAGTGCCTGGATAATACCAGAACAGAACGATTCTTTCGCACATTAAAGTATGATCGCATTTACGTCAATGAATATGAGACTCCACGGGATTTACGTTCAATGCTCAACGAATACATGGCAATCTATAACTCCTATCGGCCACATTCAAGCATTGGCGGCCAATGCCCTGCGCAGGCCTACTTCGAAGACAGGACTAAGCTTATTATCCCTTGTCAATACATGCAGAAAGGAGCATAACTTAGCTTTTTTAAATTCGTGTCTTGACAATGGGGTGCAGTACAAGTGCCTAGATAATACCAGAACAGAACGATTCTTTCGCACATTAAAGTATGATCGCATTTACGTCAATGAATATGAGACTCCACGGGATTTACGTTCAATGCTCAACGAATACATGGCAATCTATAACTCCTATCGGCCACATTCAAGCATTGGCGGCCAATGCCCTGCGCAGGCCTACTTCGAAGACAGGACTAAGCTTATTATCCCTTGTCAATACATGCAGAAAGGAGCATAACTTAGCTTTTTTAAATTCGTGTCTTGACAATGGGGTGCAGTACACATTCGGCATTTATCTCTGTTATATGCTCCATGTATCAAGTGCCTTCATCGCTAAATAGGCGGCTCTGTTCTGAATAGCGGTTCCATCCCAGACATCAGTAGCAAGATAAGCCGTGAGCGTTTCAATACCGTCTGCGTATTTGCTCAAACCGCCTCTGTTACCTTGCCCGGACTTCTTTGTTGCCCAGTCCGCATAGCGTATGAAAGCATTCAATGACTGTGTAATAATAGTCAAGTTTCCAAGTGTAAGTAGCTTACGGTCGCGGAAATCCGCAGCATTCTTGATTTGATCTCATGTTACTATTGCCGAGGTTAATCAAGATATCGAAGTTATTTCTAATCAGTTTGGGCGTGTGATATTTAAAACAACTAGGAAAAACCTAGTCGGATGTCGAATCAGCATCTGGCCTAAGCTTCTTACATTGATAACTGCAATTGATATTTTTTGTCCGGATCCTATTTCATATATTGATGAAGCTGTACTAATCATTTCTAGCTTTTGTGGCAAGGAAGACAAAAAGTATTGCGTGTACATGCAATTACCTTCGAAACTCTTTCTTTGGCAACATAGTAGTAAACTATATGGAGTGGCAAAAGAAAGATATGTGCTTTCTCATTCCATCTGAATCAATAGTTGTTAAGCAAGCGCCGCAGATTGGTAGGAGGTGCATAGCAGCGATGAACAAGATCGAAAAATTCGAAAAGTTTGCCCCAAATAACCCAGGGTTTATTATCGAAACGGAGCCAGGAAAGCTAATATACAGTGGTCTCTTTAGAGGTGATAGATATTCAATCCCCGCACGTTTTGAGATCACGAATTCCGGGGATAATTATCTGCTTTTCCTGCTATCTCAACAAAAAATTGGCCTAGAAACCGAGACTCATATTTTGCTTTTGCTCAATTCGGTAAATCTTAATTCAATGGGATATAAATGTTTTTTGGGTCCAACAACAAGATTACTTAATGGGATTGTTTGCTATGTTTCTGGTGAACATACATATCAACCAGAATGGTTTTTTGACACTGGACGTAGCTTAGCCTTTTCTTGTTTAGATACTTTAATTAATCTTCAATCAGGAAATGATGAATCGGTTTTCTATAGAATAGTAAATGGCGGTCCCAGCAAAGTCAAAATGCTAGAGGAGTATGCTGCAAAAAATAGAGATCAATGGGTTTTCAATGGCCAATGGAGAAAAACACCTACAGAAGATTTCGGAATGCAATTATCGGTTACTGGTAGGATCGCAGAGGTTCATACGACAATGGGCGAATTTCACTTCACTTATGCCCTTTTTGTAGATGATTCTGTGTTCTCAAGATTGGTATGCAGCTTTTTTCGGCTTCCAGATGAAGTAAATTTATCTAAAGTTATGTCCCATCTAAATGAATTGAATTCGAAGTATAGAAATCAGAAATTCTTCATCTTTAAAAGCGTTGTATATATGCATATTACTTACATGAGTCTATCAGAATATTTCGATCCGAAAATCTTACATGATGCTTTTAAGGGCCTATTGTCTCAAGATTTTTTTGAGATAACTGAGGGCATATTGGCTTCAATTACTACAGTCCCTTCAATTGGAATAACTCATGGGATAACTCGACTAAAATCCAATGAAGGTGATTTGCTATATACCGTTATGAAAAACGTTATATAAGGCTCCCATGGGGTTAGACACAAAACCTCCTTGAGCCTCTTTCTTAATATACTTCTCTCAGAGGCCTATGACAGCTATTCTGACATAGGGGGAGTCATGATTTTGCTTATGAGTCTAGAAGGGTTGGTTGCGCTTTTCAAAGGACGTAATAATGACTGCGTTTGGCAATCACGAATTGACGAATTTGGCAATTAAAAAGTACATAGTTTGGCTGCCATCGCATTTCAGTAGATTAACTTTGTAAAACCTCGCGTCCGTTCTGGCCCTGTGTGAGCCCAGACAGTACTTTTTTGAGGCGGTAACTCTCGCCGTCAAAAGCCAGGATGTGGGCGCGATGCACAAGACGGTCAATCATGGCGGCAGTTAAGCGGTTATCTCCCAGTACGGAATTCCACTGGCCAAACTCCAAGTTGGAAGTCACAATTACACTTTGATGCTCGTAGGCTTGAGCCTCAACATTAAAGAGGAGTCCAGCGCCGTCCCGGTGTAGAGGAACAAATCCCAGTTCATCAATGATTAAAAGATCACATTTCCCCAGTATGGCCATGGTGGCACCCAACCGGCCCTGACGATGATGCTCCAAAAGGATATTGACCAAATCAAGGCAGCGGTAAAAGCGCACAGATTTACGCTGAGAACAAGCCTTAATGCCAAGAGCCGTTGCCAAGTGGGTCTTACCGGTGCCGACCGCACCGACTGCCAGAACATTTTCTTTGCGATTAATGAACCCAAGCCCGGTCAGATCGGAAATGCTCGTCTCCCCGGCCAGACTAACCGGGTCCCAATCAAAATCCTCCAGAGCCTTATGGGCAGGAAAACCTGCTTTTTTGATCAAAGTTCTAACTTTGCTAATCTGGCGGGCTTTCAGTTCAACAGCAAAAAGTCGGTAAGGTATTGTTCCGGGTTCTCCCAGGCAATTTCCAGATAAGCGCCGGGGATCTGGGCTAGCTTCAGGTCTTTGCACTGTTGCGGTCGCAGGCTGCGATCTGGGGCACATAGTTTTTGACATTCACCGGGGTATGTTCTTCATCGATTTTTTCCAGCGGTTTGTCCAAGAGCAGCTGGTAACTGATGGTAAATCCCTGTGGCTGTGCGGCGCTCCTTTCTGGGCTTAAGTAGGTCTTCCAATAGCCAGACATCTATGATTTCAATAAAAGGTTCCATTACTGGCCTGCGGCGCATTTGATTTATCACGGGTTCATTCCAGTCGTCTTTTTTGGCATACTTCGCGGCGGTGCGCCAGTTAACCCCTACCTTGGCACTAATTTCGGCAATATTACAGTCTTCTTTTTCATAGAGGCATTTGATATACTTTTGTTGTGGCATTGCTAACACTCTCCTTGATCCCCTCCTGTCTTTGCTCGACAAGAGGTTTTATTCCGGGATGTGATGGCAATGCCCTTTTGTTCTTCCCTATGTATTTTTTAATCGCCGTTTTCTGCATTTCCATTATGCGAGTCCATTATTAACAAAACGCCGTTGGCAAATAAAACGAATCGGAAAATTAGTGGTTACGCTCCAAGTGGTTACCTGAAAAAGCTCGGCGACCAGACACAAATCTCAGAGTAGCGTCAAAGAGGGATCTTAAAATCACATGTTATTGAGCCCGAATACTTATTTAGCGATAATTTTAGCGCGTTTTTTGAGGCCTGTAAAGAAGTGCTTATTGAGCGTATCGAAAAGAGTACCGGAAAAAGGAATCTCACTGGATGACCTCGACGCATTTGTTTCGATTTGGCGGGGAATGCCATACTGGCACCGGCGAAGTCGGTCTTTATTTTTTATATGGAAATCAAAGAAGAGATCGAATATGTCATCGGCTTGATCAGGTGGGCTTTTGAGGGGCATCGGGAGGATGAGTCGTGCCGCTCAATGCAAAATGCACTCACTAGGTTCGGAAGCCGCGACTGGTTGTGCATTTAATGGCCTATTGATGGGAGGTATGGTAATGGGTAGGCTGTTTAGTAAATCTGAGGGGAAAAACAAGAGTGGGTCATCTCTTGAAGCATTTCTCTCTTCTCTTACATATGAAGGCGTCTTGGATACATACGGTAATGCATCGGAGGAGAATCTGAGGCTTCCATCAGCCATAACTATGAATGTGCTTTTAACGACGAACACGATGGTAGCCGGAATTATTAAGATGATCCGGGAGCAAGAAAAAAAGTTCAGCTTAAAAGTACGAACTCTCCCTTACGATTCAATGGCTTTTGAGGTTGCGGCTTATTGCCATGCCTATCTGGAATGGTGCAATCAATCGGGTGATGATTCATCTTTTTTTGAGGATACGCCCTTTTCCGAAGCTCTAAATGTTTCTTCCATTATGATCAGCTCCTTCGTGACTAAGAAGATGTCACCAGCGTTGCCTGAATCGGCGCTGTGGCAACGAAGCGCCAGTTATTTGATGTACCTAAACCTTAGTCTAGAAGAGGCGATGGCTGAGTTTGAGGGGAATCTCAAATATGCGATTTTGCAGGGTGAGCCAAGAAAAAGCAAAGATAAGCATGTAAATGCTAATGTTAGCTTTGCTGTAGATATAGCTCTGAAGATGGCCATTCGAATTGACCACCAGACAGTCTTGAGTAGTCTATTTAAATCCTCAGGGGATCTATGCCTAGACGGCCCAGAAATCTCGAGAGAGAGGCATCAGCAACATAAAAAAGATGACATTGATAATTTTCCAGACAGGATTGATAATCAAGAGCGCGACCACCTGGTACGAATCCCGGGGAAGCGCTGGATTATACAAAAAGGAAACGGAAGTTCAATCTTTGCGTTCCCACCTCAGTTCGTAGATGCTAGTCCTTTCATACAGGGTTTGGCAGCGGTTTGCTTTGATGATGAGAAGTATGGCTTTATCAATCCGGACGGGGCATTTGTTATAGAACCACAATTTGATTTCGCCGGAATGAACTTCTCTGAAGGCCTTGCAGCGGTAATGGTTGATGAACAATGGGGTTATGTAGATCGAAATGGAAGAATGGTCATTGAACCCAAATACGAGGAAGCTGTTCAGTTTACTGAAGGTCTTGCAGCAGTAATGGTTGATGAACAATGGGGTTATGTAGATCGAAATGGAAGAATGGTCATTGAACCCAAATACGAGGAAGCTGGTCAGTTTACTGAGGGTCTTGCAGCAGTTAGTAGCGAAGATTATGTATACGGTTATATCGACAAGGAAGGGAAATACGCCATTAAGCCACGTTTTGATCATGCTGAACCATTCTCCGAATCATTGGCCCGGATTCGTAATCATCAGGATCGACTATACGGATACATTGACCTGCGTGGAAGGCAGGTCATCGCATCAATGTTTGAGGAAAATTATTACCATAGAGCAGGCAAATTTTCTCAGGGACTAGCGGCAGTTAGAAATGGTGGGAAGTCAGGATACTTAGATAATACTGGTAGATTCGTCATTGAGCCTAAATTCGACGGGTTTATCCATGATTTTGCTGACGGGCTTGCATCGGTTTCTATTGACGGTAAGCTAGTTTATATAGACAGAACAGGTACTCCTATAGTTATCACAGAGTTTTATGACGGCGAGGCATTCTCCAATGGTCTGGCAGCAGTATGTCAAAGAGATTACGAAGCAGAAGAGCGCTATAAGAAGTGGGCGGAAGAACAATATCGTACTCAAGGCATCTTGTGCCAAGGACCTAACCCTATGGACTATTTACGGTGGGGGTATATCGATCGGACCGGAGAGCTGGTCATCTCTATTCTATTTAACCGTGCTACTTCATTTTCCGAAGGTTTCGCGGCTGTTAGGATTGGGGAAAAGTGGGCCTATGTGTCCGTTCCCCGCGCCAATTAGCAGACTGCAAATGGCTTAACCGAGAAAGGAAGGAGAGGCACATGCAGTCGGGATTGGACGTTCGAGTACATGGCCGCATGTCGGCAAAGAATATAGGACCTAATAAAGCTGGTTTTGGCGTCGTTACTTATTGACAAACCTTACATTATGGTGCATTCAGATGGAATGAGAGAATGCCTTTCGCTTACTCTACACCTAGAGCCTTAAACACGGCTTCCTGCGGGGTTGAGTAAAATATCAGGCTAAAAGCGCCAATAAGGTCTGACGGAACCGTTCCAAGTTCAGCGGCGGACGTTATCGGTATCAGCACCTTTTTCGCTCCGGCATCGAGGCAGACTTGCAGGACGCTTGCCAGTTCCTCGACTTTAAGGATTGTGCCGCTAATGCTGATTTCGCCCAGCACTGCGAGGCTTGATAGAGTGGGCTTTCCAAGGGCGCAGGACGCGAGCGCAATAACAGACGGCAAAGTCAGGTACTTCGTCATTCCGATGCCGTTCAGGTCTTGGTAGTTGATGATGTAGTCCTTTGTAGTTGTGCTGAGCTGACCACTTATCTGGTTGCCGCTCGCTTTCAGATAGTTGAACGCGGTGTTTGTCGCTTCCTTTGCATCACGGTCAGAGCCAAGCCCTGTGCGCTCAAACTTGCCATTGCCGGGGAGCATCTGTGTTTCAAGGCGGTAAACGCCTACCATACCGCTCTTGCCCTGTGAGACAGTGTAGATGTTGCCGGGATTCGTCAAACCCTCGGGAATTATCTTGCCGCCGCCCTGTTCCGGTACGGAAACGTAGCGTTCCTCAAAGGTCGCATTGTCGATGTAGGAGAAGTTCACATCGTAGAACTCCATACCGCCGATTTTCTTTAGCTGTTCCTTTACCCGGCGGCGCATTTCGAGAGCGAAGGTCAGGATTTCCTCAATCTCATTCTTGGTGAACTCGCCATTGGGGTAGAGCAACTTAGTGAATCCCGACACAATTTTGCGTACAGCGATAACGTCGCGCTGATTCAGGTTGCTGCCGAAGCGGAAGTACTTGTCGCTCACATCGCCGAACGGCTCCTTCCGCATCTCTCGCATGAACTCGGCGAGGTAGTCCGTAATAAATCCGTAGTCGTTGCTGAGCGATTCGGGACGGTATTTTGGTATCTCCCAACCGGGGATATAGCAATGCATACGGTCGAGAAACGCCGTGTCATACGCCATCGCTTCAGGGAATGGGTCAAAGAGGTGCGAAGTTTTTAGCAGTACATCTACACTCTGGTTAATGTTGCCCACGAAAGCCATTGAAGCGGAAGCCGCCTTTTCCTCCTTGCCTCTGGCAAAAGATCCGGAAGCCATATAGTCTTTCATTATCTGAACACCGTCTTTGTCCTTGAAGGTAATGCCAGCCACTTCGTCGAAAGCCACGCAGTCCCACAGCCCCACAAGACCGACTTGCTTGCTCGACATATTGTAGAAGAGGTTGGCGACCGTGGTCTGTCCTCCGGAAACAAGAATAGAGTTCGGCGAAATTTCCTTGTAGAGGTGCGACTTGCCAGTGCTGCGAGGTCCCAATTCGCAGAGGTTGAAGTTGTTTTCAATTAGTGGAAGCATACGGGCGAGTTGCAGCCACTTCTCGCGATTGGTAAAGCGGTTGGCTTCCATTCCTGTGGAACGTAGCAGAACAGTGATCCACTCATCCTTTGTAAAGGCACGGCGACCGTTCTTAATTTCGTCCATGTCGATGTGTGGCATCTGAATCGGCGTTAGTTTCACGATGTGGATGGGCGTAGATTTCTTGTCTTCCTCGATGTACTCGTATTCAAGTCCGACAATGCACCAGATACCACCGCAGAGCAGGCGGTCATACTTAGATACATAGTTTGAGGATATGGGAATACAACGGATGCCGAGGTTTGAGAAGTCGGCTTCATAGCGGTCTTGTTTTATGTTCAAGCTCACCGTGAGGCGATCAATAACTGTATAACTACCGCGTTCACGTAAGCCGGACAGCACTTTCTGTGCTTCGTCAGGGCGCACAAAGTTCTCTGAGAGTATTCTCTTAACGTTCGCAACGCCACTCTCGATAATTTGCGGGTCGTCGGACGAGCAATACTGTCCAAGCAAAAACTCCAAGACGTAGACAGGCACATTTGCGCCCTCCTTAATTGCCTTGGTCAGGTCTTTGCGGACAATCCTGCCATCGAAATGCTCACGCAACTTCCGATAAATGACCTCATTTGTGTCACCCGTCTCCGGCGTGTATCGGGTTGATTCAAAGCCCATCGCGGAATCCCCCTTGTGAGTTACAGGTCAAAGCCAAAATTATCGGCAAACGCTATGTCAATGTGGAACTCGATTTCTTCAGGTGCATCGGTGTCGTTGGCAATGACAAGTCGGTAGATTTTATTGCGATTGTACTGCATCTGCTTCAGCGTGAACCTCACACGGAACACACGGTCTGAAGCGTTGTTGCTCGTTCTGTCGGCGATTACCATCTGGAAGTCGCTGACTGGAACACCTTCGTCATTGGCAAAGTGCAGATCATAATTGCACGTCTGAACCTTATCGCCCACGGGTTGTTTTTGCAGAAAGTCTAGCGAGAACATCAGGTTAGATACCTTGCGACTTTCGCTGATGAGCGACAGCCCCGGATTCTGCACTTCTATATAATTCTTATAGCTCGTCCGCATACCCTTGTAAACAATGATAGGCACGACCATTTCCTGTAGGCTGATACCGCCGTGAACATAGTTCTCGCCTCCGCCCTGTACCTTGATGCGGACGGTATCCTGCGGTGCGTAGCCTTTCATCGGCCCGCCACCAATCGTACGATCCATTCTGACGGGCAGAAGGTAATCGGCGGTTGTTTCGGGAGACACGAGGGCGTAACGCCGACCAAGTTCTAATATATCGCCATTAAAGGTCTGGCGGCTGATCTTCTGGCTTTCTTCAAGCGGTTTGTAGGTATACAGGAAACCATGGTCAGCGGTGATGAAGATGTTAATACCGCTTAGATCATTGACGATAATCTTCACGATGGCAGTCAATTCTTCGATTGCATCGCTACATGCCTCGAAAACCTTTGTTTCGGTGGGAACTTTATCACCGGTAGCGTCTATCGAGTTGTGATAAACATAGATAATTTCTTTGCCCGCCACCAAGTCACGGCGTTCTTGTTTCTTCATCTGGAGCAGTTCCTGATAGGTCACAGCTAGGCTTTCAGGGTTGGCTGTATTCAGTATAGTGCTTCGCTGCGACGTGCTAGCTGTCGGATTACCATCCACAAACGCCTCTAGCTTTTCATTGACCGATATCTCTTTGCCAGGCAGGAGTGCAGCCATCCCGAATTTCGTGATGCTGGGGAATACCGCTTGCACCGCCTCAAGAGTCACCTTGCCTTTGGTGACGTGGCTGAGAGTTTCGGAGAGCTCGGCGGCGACTTCATAGCGCAAGGCATCGGAAATCACCACAAACACGCGGTTGCCCTTGCTTACGTTCGGGGAAACATGGCGGCTGTAGAATCTCCGCTGTTCACTTATCTCTGAAACATAGCCGAGCGAGTTCAAATCGCTCGCGATGGCTTTTGTCCAAGTTAGGGTAAGTTGCTGCAAAAACCACTCACGGTATAAGCCTTCGACCACATCGGAACACTTTTTCAAAGCGTCCTCCAAGAGGGCGTTTGGGCTTTTCAGTGTATTGCCAAATCTGAAATGGAAATGCCGGTAATGGCTGTCCATCTCATAAGCGTCGGTCGTATATAGCTTCCAGACTTTCGCAGACTCAACGATATGGAAACCGTCAATATGCGAGAGGTAGAACGCCTGCAACTTTGCGATGTAATACAGACTTTCGAGGTAGTCCTCTGTCAGGGCATACCAAGCGGCAGTGCGGCGGTTCTCTACCACGCCGATGATATCTTCCACCTTGATGACATTCTCACCAATCTCGGTAAAAAACCGTTTGAGAATGCTCTCGTTGATTGCGGGAAATGTGTCGCTCTTAATGAGGATGCTGATCTCTGTCTTGTCAAAGCGGTCGGCAAGGCGCAGCTCACGCTCTACAGAGCGGCAAAGCTCTTCCAAATCACCGCTGCCGTCGCCTCGCTGCCACTCGTGGATAAGCTGATAACAGTATGCCTTGTTGGAATCAGAAATGAACCGTTCCAAGCCGCGCAGAGCGGAAACGGGCATTGTCTGTGAAAGGGCAGTAATGAGAATATGTGCGACAAGGTCGGAAAGCGGACGATCCTCCGCGTTTGCATAGCCTGTGAATTTATGAATCAGCGACCAGAATGCATCGATGTTGCCGAATTTCTCAATTGCCATCAGCGCGGTGTTATCTTCTTTCTCCAAGCCCGCTGTCAACACGGCGATAATCACATCCTGTGCTGAACCGCCGTTTATTCCGCAAAGCACGGCCATAATGTCTATGTGCAGCTGGAGTGGAGTTTGGTATGTGCGACCAATACGGCGCAATTTTGCCTTGCGGTCTTTGTTATCAAGAAACTTGGCATACAACTTCATCGTCTTCCGCATCGCTGATGATGGCTCGACGAGTAGCTCCTCCATTTGCAGCGACACAAGGTCGGCGCGGAATTCCTCGCCGTAAAATTTGATATCCAACAGCCAATCGTCCCGCCCGTCCTTTTCATAGGCAAGAGGGTCGTAGACAAGATAGTCGCCAGTCAGGTCATCCGCTGACAGTAATTTTTTAACTGCGAAATTGTTCCTGCCTGTGAGTTTGACGACGCTCACTCCAGGTAGATCAAGCTCGTCAACTTCATCCGCAAATTCGCCGTCCTCGTCGTGCCAGAAGACGATTCGGCGTTTAGAAAAGTCAGTCAGCGGCGCGGCGAACCGCTCCGCGAGCCTTGATTTGATCGTTTCTGACAGCATGATGTGCCTCCGTTTATTTCGAAAATTGATTTTGGGGCTGCAAGTTAGTTGCAAGTTAGTTGCAAGTTAGTTGCAAGTTCAGTTTCAAGTCAGCGAGCGAACCAGCGTGCAGCCGAGGTTTTGCCTTCCACATATATTAGTTCTTCTTTCTTTAATTCTCTCATTAATACTTGCAGCTGACTCCGCGAATGATTTGGCAGAACCTGTTCCAATTCGTTAAACGGTGTACCTTTCTCGCCATTCTTACGAATGTGCTTCAGGATTAACTCCTTATTTGTTTCTCGGTCTAGTCCGACGAGTCTCGTGTGAACTCCGGATCTATTAGCTACTTCATACAGACTGCGAGCAAGGACAAATTTATTGCGGCTGACATGTTCAACTAATCCCAGTTCAATTAGGCGCTTCGTGCGAGAGCGCAATGCGTCAGTTAGCGGCTGTTCATGGAACAATGCGTTTACTACAAGAAAATCGTCAGTCGCCATGGCTTCGAGCCGTTCATTGCCAATTCGGTTTATTAGCGACAGCATTTTGCGGTCAAGTACCAACCCGTTTAGCGTGATGCTGACGAAGTTATCATCAGTGCCATGAAAATCTGGTAAAGGTTTTGCTTCCTTAATGCTTAACTCATAAATCAAGTTCATACCCTGACCCGAACGCTCGACCAAACCGCAAAGTGAGAGTATCTCTGCGATACGGCGGTTGCGCGGCGATTGTCTGTCAAGGATGTTATCGAGTGTCACACCATTCGGAAACCCGCCGGGGCTTTCGATAACTAACCTGTCGCGATATTGCCTGACAAACACGCTTCCACTCAACTGGTAGTTGCGGTGACTGACAGCGTTTAACAGGGCTTCGCGCACGACACGCTCATTGAACGTCGGTATATCGAAGATGAATAAACCTTCTTGATAATGCTGTTTATCGTTCCGCAAGTTAATAAGCTCCCACACACGATCGTAACACGCAAAGAAACCCATACGGAACTCCTCTCTTTGCTGTGCAGGGCCGGATGCGTCCGATGAGCGATACTCAAAGACTATCTCAGACTGCGAAAGGTACTTCCCGAGTGCGGCGCGCGTTCCGAACAATGCCAATGCCGCATAGGTTACGCCACCGTCCGATATTGCCTCGCAGTCGACAAGTAGTTGCTCCGCAGACAGAGTCTTTAAACGGTTATTACTGCTTTTTTCAGCCCATTTGCTACGGAAAGCGTTAATTGCGCCCTCGTCCAAGTCTTTAACACTTGCACCGGGACAAACACTACCCGAAAAATCAAATCCCGTTTCATCGTATATTCTGCGGCGCACGTCTTCCGGCATCGGCACAAGGCTGTCCCCATCGCGCCACCAAGCGATACCGTCCACCTGAACGGGCAGACCTGACGGACGACCCGCCACTTCGAATACGAGCACGCGTTTTCCGTCCTGCTCAATGATATCGAAATCCACACGTACCCGTAGCCTGTCCATCAATCCTTTGCGGGTGCGTTCCGGTTGGTCAAAGGCGTTGCTTCCGACCACTTGGCGAGGACGTTTGTCGCTGATGCCAAGTACGAACTTGCCTCCACCCGTGTTTGACAGGGCACAGCAATATCGTGCAGCTTCGTTTGAATCAAAGCGCGATTTTGCTTCCTTAAACTCGAAATGCTCGCCTTCAGGAGCGTTCAGTAGTTCCTCAATCGTGTTATATCCTCGCATATCAGTTCACTTCCCCCTAGACATTCACTAAAACATCGGCGAAATCCCGTAGTTCTTTTTCGCTCCGTCATCGAGGCCAATCGAATCAGTCACTTCATATCTTCGCCAAGACGTCGGCGAAGATTTCGTAGTTCTTCTTTACGCCGTCGTCGAGGTCTATCCCGATGTTTTGGTCAGCGAGGTGGTGTACTTTCTCTTCAAAAGCAGTAATTTCTTTCAGTTGTTCTGACAGCTTGTTTTGTTGTTTTAATAGTCGTGCGCGTTCCGACCCAGTAGCGGTGTTCAGAGCGGCGGCGATGTGGGAAAGCTGTGTGCGATAGCGCTCCTGCTGTTCATGGACGTAATCGGTGCGTAGCTTGGCGAGCAGGTCACGTGAATAGCGGTGCAGATAGATCAGCGCCTTGAAACCGTTTTTCTTGCCGGAGTCAAATAGCCAGTAAATCGGTCGTTTTTGGTAAATCTTGCAGTGGTCGGTGTAGAAGTCGTTTAGGAAGTAGTTCCGAATGACTTCACGCGGTGTACCCTTGCCGCCGAGCGCGTCAGCGATGAATTTCAGATTTTCCTCCAAGGTTTCCACACCGTAGACCACGCATACGAAATCGACAAACCGCCCCACAATGTCGTCGTTGAAATACTCGTCGTCGCAGATGGGGAGGATGTTGTCTTTGTCGGGGATAAATGAGCGATATTTGCCCGCGTCCCAATCGCCGCCCGCGTAGACAAGCCCTTCTGTGTCGAGCGAATACCGCCCGAACATGCAGCCCACGGCGTAACTGATAAGACTGCGAATCTCGCGTCTCAAATCGGCGCGGCGCACGGTCACGTCCTTATCATCGACCTCCGGTGTGAGTTCGTCCTGTAGGCCGTAGATATCGATGAAGATGCGGTTGAGTTCTTCTTCGTTAGATTTGAGGGTATCGAATCGCTCCGCTGCCTCGCACTCCCATTTGGCAAAAGCCGACGTAACTGACCGCTCATCGCAGATTAGCGGGTGGCGGGTGAAGTCCCATGAGGTCTCAAAGGCGTCCCAGTCGGTGCGGGAGAGAGAGATGTTTTTTCTAACTAATGTATTGACTGAAGTTGCATCTCCATCCAAATATGGAATATATCCGATATTCCCTGTTTCAAAAGTGGATACTTTCCCAAACATTGTGTCGATAAGCCACTGAAAAGTTTTTGAATTTGTGAGTCCCATAATAAACATATTATCACTACTATGCACAATAACCGGGCCAACGCCAATACAGGCTACTCCTTGTGGTAAATACCTAGAATTGAATACTCCACTTCCCATAGAAGTATAAGTATATGTCGCGCCTTCTTGAAACATATAGTCTACATTTCTAAGTGTGGATTTTCCAGTTAAATCATTGAATTTTCGCAACCTATTGCCATTATCTTCCCAGTCAATTACACAAGAAAGATTACCAAACCAACGTCTAAAAAGCCCACCGTTTGAAATGAAGAACCATCTTTTATCTTTTTGTTTCATAGCTTGACTACCAATCAAGTCTTTATGGACCTCATACCATAAACGAATAAACTCGTCATCATTGCCTGTTGCTATGCAACGTTTAATTTTGCATTTGTCCCGTAATAGGAGTTTGGTCCATTCATTAAGTGTTGCAGATGATGTCTTGTAAATTGCCAGACAAAGTGGATGCTTCAGAAAAGAACTCTGACTTACTTTTTCATATTGATGATAACCTGATAAATATTCTCTTTCTTTTGTATCCTGCCCCGTATAATTGGTCACATCGATGAATTTTGGAATCCAATCCTCGGTAAAGTCTTTGGAAAACACAAAAGCTGTGTTTTTCACTTTTTCGCCCGAAATCTCATCAAAAGCGCGAGACCCAAGATTATTTAGTAATACTAATCTGTAATGTTTAAATAACGTCTTTCTAAACGCGAGAAAAGTTGGAGCATTTAGCCATGACTGCATAGTTATCATTGAGGTATAACCGTATTTCTTACATAGACGTATAGCAGCAAGAACCATTGCTGAATACAAATCATTTTTAGCTTGATTGTATTCGCTGGCAATAAAACTACCGAGTTTAGAGTTAAAGCCGCTATTTCCCATATACGGCGGGTTGGTGACAACCACATCGTACTTCTGAGCCAAAAGACGCTTAAAGTTCCAAGCGTTTAGTTGGAGTTCGTTTATGGTATCTTCAATGCTCAACTGTCCCGACTTTTCTACAGGTTTCGGTGGGAGCACGTCCACTTTCACGAGCGAGCCGTATTCCTCGCCATCCGAGAATCCGGCGGGGTGGTAAACCTGCGGCTTAATGTCCTCGCTGAATATGCGGCGGTCGTATTGCCGTGCTTTCATCATCAGTGAAAAATAGGCCAGTTGATATGCTCTGCGGTCAATATCCAGGCCGTAGACATTTTTCTCAAGTATTAATTTCGCCGCATCGCGGGGATTGTAGCCCTCGCTCTCATAGATCTGCATCAGCACGTCAAAGGCATAAACCAGTATATGGCCACTGCCCATGCACGGGTCAATCAGGCGGATGTCCTCCGGCGACTTCACAGGCGACTGCGAACGCAGAATGCGCAGTTTCTCCGCCACTTCCGGCGTTTGCTTGGCTTCGTCGAGGTAATACTTCCAGTTCGCTTTCAGTACGTCGTTCGGGTGTGATTCAAGCCACAACCGTCCGAGACTATTCTCAACCATATATCGCACAATCCAGTCCGGCGTAAAAAGCTGGGTAGCGGCGGGAATTTTCTCCTTGGTGATTTTGATATTCCTTTTCAACCCGTCAAACACTGCCTGCTTCGGCTCGGTGTTGTAATACTGATACATCCACCCGATAATCTGCACCGTATCGCGCCAGTCATCTTCGGGGATGTCCCTTACCAGCCGTCCGATAACGCTCTCCGGTTTCAGAATGTTGTTTGGCAGGAGCATCTCGGTGTAACTGCCAAGTTTCTCGAACATCTCCGGAAGAGCAGCGTTTAGCGCGTTGCACTGCGTCAGCAGCAGGTAACGGTAGAGTTCCTCGGTCTGGTTAGAGTTTAAAAGCTCGGACACCTTCACCTTGTCCAGCCTCGGTAAGTCGAGGTGCAGAACGTCTTTCAGAATTTCGGGGTTAAACCCGCCGCTGGCATCCGAGAACACGCGCACGTGGGTCGGCAGGTAGTCGTTTACCTCCATAAAGCGTAAGGCGACAAAGCGGTTGAACCAAGTGTACGCCACTTCTTCAACAGCCTGCTGAAAACCGTTCTCTTTTATCTGCAACACAAACTCATGGCGCTGCCGCTGCTCATCTGCGGACAGCACACGCCCGCCGACAACTGCGGCCTTCTCGTCGCCGTAGCCTTTGTCGCTAATGTCGTATTGGTAGGCACGCTGCTGCACTTGCTCAATCAATTCGTTCCGCGCCCAGACCGCGTATTTTTGTATGGCATTCTTATGCATGTCATTGCCCTCACTTAGATGATCTGAATAGCGTCGCTTTCCTCCAAAGTGTCGTACAACTTCGAGCGGATAGTTTCAAGGTAGCTGTCCACTTCCTCGCGTGAGGTCAGCCGCTTGACGGCGAGCAAATCGTAACGGCGCACCTGTACGATTTTCTGCGGCTTCGGCTGCCCGCCGTTCGTATCGTATGGAGCGGGCTTGTCTTGGAGCATAAACTCAATGCGCCGGCAAACTTGTTCTTTGTAATTCTGCAACTGCGTAATCATTGCATCCAGCATGGTCAGACTGGTTGCATCGGTAACTTTCTTTCTATACTCAAGGAAGCGGTCATCGGACTTTCTTACTTCGTCATTTGCTAGACTTCCCGCCAGTGTGTGGACATCACCCATACATAGAGTGATGACACCGCGCACTTCATCCTGCTTTTGTTCCAAAAGTACGCCATAAGCACTCTTGATGGACTGCATCAGATCGGAGAGATCTTTAATCCGGTCGTAAGGTTTCGGCATACTGAGGATCGTGGCAACCTCGCTGATTTTGCTGCCGGTGTCAGGATCGGTCGCGAAATAGTCTTGCTCATCTTGCAAATTGCGTTGCAGTTCTCGCGCCGCATCAAAGATCACTCTCTGCGACCTGAAGAAGGTTTCAATATCCCTCATATCCTCGGTACAGTCAAGCAGGTCGTCCTGTTTGGCCAGCAGTCGTTTGAGCAGAGCCACATTATCGTTCTTCTGCGAAAGAATGTCCGCCGTCACAGCATGGGCGTTGGTCACCACTTCCTTTTGCGGGTAGCGGTCGTGACCATATTCGGTAATTAAGGTTTCATAATGGGTTTTCTTTTCGGTCAGCTGGTCTCTGACGAACTGTAATAATTCGTCTTCGCCTTCCGCGATGCTAAGCTGTCCGAGCCAGTCGCGCAGGAACTTTACTGCTTTGCGCAAATCTTCCTCTGAGGGGGCGATGCGGCGGCTCACGCTTACCTTATCAATCTCGGATTTGATGCGCAAATAGCGCACAAGGTTCTTGTCGTCCTTGCCAATGACCGCGCCACCATAGCGGATTTCGATCTTCTGGGACACGATAAGCCTTGCCACAAGGGCGGCAATATCCACCTCGCGCCATCCGTAGGGAATCGCCTGATAACGGCGCTGCACATCGCCCATTGAAACTGGGACGTGACTCATATGACGCTCCTCAAGCCACTGGCTGATTTCACTTAAGGCAAATTCATTATTGTTTCCCATTCCAGCGAAGCCATTCAGTTGCGGTTCGCTATTGAGGATGGTCAGAATATCGGCATCGCTCTCGCTGAACATGTTCACGAGGTTCAGTTTGGAGTAGACGCTCTCGATCAGTTGCTTCAAGGCTTCGTCCAGTTTGCTCCTGGCATCGCCGTGTTTTATTTCTATCTTCTCGCCGTAGATGAAAAACACGCCGCCCACGATAGCCTTGTCAATCTGCGTTTTTGCGCTCTCTTCCAAAGTACGGGCTTGCGCTTGACGCTTGCGGACAATGTCCTGAATGCTCTCCGGCAACTGAGACACGTTCTTCTGCTTGATATATTTACGAATCTTGGCGGCGGTTTCGAGTTCCTCAAAGTACTGGACTGCGCTGGATAGCAGGACAATAGCTTCGTTGTTGACCAGCGAGTCCATAATCAGCTTAGCCTCCGGAACATTGTAGTAGTCGCTTGCCACAGTCACGAAACGCAAGCGGACTCCACCCGTAGCCGCACCAACGAGGGTTTCGTCAATGTACTGGTCATAAGCGAAGTCATATTTGATGTATTTGTATTTCTTTGACGGGTAAATCTCGCTGAAAATTGTCTGCCCGATGCTCTGGACAATGGTTGCGCTGTCCACGGATGTGTTGCGAATGTCGATGGCAATGTCCTGTTCTTCATCGGTCAGGAACGAGTATTTGTCGCCATTTCGGGCGACATAGTTCTGCCGTTCCAAGCGTTCCAAACTCTCAGCAATTTCACGCCGCAGAATTATCTTATCGGCCCGCATGTCGTCCACCATCAGGGTGGAGATGTTATCAATGTTTGCCTTGATGTCGTCGATGTAGCGCACAAGATAGAGCAGCTTCAGGACGCTCACATCGCGCTTTTCCAAGCCATCGTGCTTGTCGGCGGCGGTTTGGCAGCGGTCGATCACGCGGCGGATCGGGCTTTCCAGAAAGGTGTGCACTGTGTCGTAAAATTGTGCGAAAGGCACCAGGGCATTCTCGTCTTTGCCCTGTACCCGCTGCGCCGCCTCCTGGAAGGCGGAGAGCATGGATCGCTCGCCACCGGAAAGATGCTTGCCGGAATTACCGTGCTTGCGGATTTCGACGAGTACTTTCTGGATAATAATAAACTGGTAGGGTACGAACGGATAGGTTGCAGAAAACTCCGCGCCGTCGGCATAACCCTTGATATCCAGTACAGCCTCGCTGAATGTGAACAGGTTCTTCAATACGGCGTGTTCCTTGTCATAAACCATACGCAATAGCGCATCCGCATCTTCCGTCTTTTCGAGGATACGCCTCTTGATAACCTCATCCACCGAAGCGGAGGACAAGGATAACCGCGTGTTGAAACGCCCCTGAATCTTTGAGAAATCGTCGCCACTGATTTTAATCACTGAGTCAATGGCTTCCTGACTTGTGACCATCACCCAGACCTTTCCACGACACTTGCTGCCGACTTCCTCGACGATGGACTGGAGGTTTATCATCAGATCGCTGTCGTCGCCAATGTACTGACCGACTTCGTCCACGCAGAATAGCAGCCGGAAATCCTTGCCTTTAGAATCGACATACGTTTTGATTTCTTCAACAAGTTGCTTGATGCTCATGTCTGCGTTCTCTTCGCCGTTGAACCAGTTACGCGCGGCAGTTTCGCTCATGCCAAGGACACTCTGCAAGACGGACACAATGTCGTCCTCAAAGAAAGCATAGGATGCTCTGGTCTCTATCCACGGCGCTCCGTTGACTTCCTCAAACACTTTGCGGAAAGCATCGGTCTTGCCGCGCTGATCCACGAAGCGTTCCAGTTTCGCGATTTTCAAGTCTTCACCGTAAAAACCGAGGTGATTGTAGAACACCTTAGCAAACACGCGTAGAACTGCCGTTCTATCCTTATTAATAGGGCCTTCGATGTCGATGTTAAAGAGAATCGATTCCGTAGGGATATTGGTGCAACGGGCGACCGTGGCATACATCATCGGGTCGTCAAACTTGTCCTTGAAGAAGTCCACGGCATGTCTGCCAGCAACCTCTTGATTTGACAGTAGATAGGACAGCATTTTAAGAAAGTGGGATTTACCGCTTCCGAAGAAGCCAGATATCCAGATCCCGATTTTGTCGGTTGGATGGTCAATGGCTTTCGAATAATTATCAAAGAAAGTATTAAAGTGACGGCGGAGTTCTTTGGTGATGATGTACTCTTCTAGTTCCTGCTTGAGGCTTTCAGAGTCATTCTGGCCCACCTTGATTACGCCGTTGATGGGGCGGTTGATGTTCTTTTGGAACATACTTTCAATCTTCATAGTGGTTTCCTCCGATTAAAGCAGATTAAACGCCCTGTAATAGTTCCCATCGTGGAACTTATCAAATAGGATTAGGTTTTGCCCGTTAAATTCTCCGGGATAGAACATCACAATCGGTATATCTGAAAACATCTGCTGCATGCTGTCGAGCATCTTATGTGACCGCATAAAGGGATACACTTTGCCGACACCCGTCAAGAATAGAACGTCGCCGTGTTGGTGCGGGTTATACTTCATCTTGGCGAGGAATGCCTCCGGAGTGGCTATCTTCTGAAGCTGGGCGAGGAGGTAATCCTTGCCTTTCTTTTCCTCCAGAGACGGAACGGTGCCAAGCACGCGTTTTTCATCCAAGATCTCAAGTAGAATTTTATACATATCCCGCTCGATGACCCTGTAGTCGTCAGATGGTGTATTTACAAGCCGCTCAATGTAATCGCGGACAATGAGTTCGAATTGCGGCTCATATTTGAAGACGTGAATCCCAACCTCGTTAGAAAGCCCCTTGTTGGCGAGGAAGTTCGCGTCGGAGATGCGCCCTTTAATTTTATCAAGTTCTTGTTTGATGTCTGCCATAATTACGCTCCTACCTAAAACAGTTGAATGCGGCAAGTGCGGCCAAATCGTTGTTTTCGCGGATGCCTACTCCCAGTTCCGCGCTGATGAAAATGGGGTTCAGCGTAGTATCCTTCACGCCGTCAAGCATCCCCGTTTCAACCAGGCACTTGGTCAGTAATTGTTTTAATTTCGTTATCGTCTGCTCACTCCAAGCCGCCACTTCGTCGTTCTGTTCCTGCAAGCGAGAGAAGAACACATTAATGTCTTTCTTGGTGTAGGAGAAGTCCTGCTGACGGTACTTTTCGCCGATTAGTCCCTCCATAAACTCGCGAACAAGGCGGTTGCAGCGCATAATCGCGTAGAGGTTAATCTGCTTAGCTATCTCGACGGGCGCGTTCGCAACTGCGTAGACCAGTTTCTCGTTGTCAAGCGCGACCAGCCGCGTGTGGCAAGCGCGAGCAATTCTTATCACCTTGCGTTCTGTCGGGTACTGGAACAAATTGCCCCGTCTTGCGCATTCGCCAATCTCTTCAATCGATTTACCTTCGAGGTACTGTTTCGAAACAATCCTCATCTCATAAAATAAGAACTGCTCAACAGTCAGGGTACTGTTGTACGGCATAGAAATATCCATAGATTATTATCACACGCTCCTCAGTGGCATGGAAGTTATCTCAGCACTTATCAGTCAAAATTCGGTAAATTCTATGCGTTTTCCTGCCTATACTTGGAAAGGCATACGAGTTTCCTTAACCGTCATATGAGGTAAGTCATTAGGACTACCATTGTTAAATGCAGGAAATATGTGAATTATGGCGAAAAAATTCGCGAACTCTTTTCTGTTAAGTAGCATTCAGCTGGGGCGTGATAGAGGTGTGTATTATTAAGAAATGGGCAGTTCCAATTAGTTCCGAGTCGCTTGCTTATTGGTTTTTTCGTTTAAATGGGTTTCTCACAATTAAAAATTTCGTAGTGCATCCCGAAGATGGGGGAAGGCAGAGAACAGATGTTGATATTTTGGGAGTGAGGTTTCCTTATAGGTCGGAGAATATCTCAAAACCCATGCAAGATTTCGAAGCATTTACAAAGATTAAAGACAAACCGTTTATTGCATTTACAGAGGTTAAGCAGGACATATGCAATTTAAATGGACCGTGGACTGATCGTGCAAAAGGTAATATGCCTAGGGTATTGCGTGCCTTGGGTGCACTAGATAAGACTGAAGTTCCTATTGCCTCGGAGCAGATCTACGATACAGGGGTTTACTATAACGACACTGTCCATATTTCTCTTGTTTGCATTGGAGTAAGAGTGCAGAAGGAACTTCAAAATACATATTGTGAAGTACCACAGATAACTTGGGATCGGGTTATTCGTTTTATATTCCGCCGCTTTAATGATTACCGAGACCAGAAAGTGGATCACTCTCAATGGGATGCTGTAGGAAAGTGCCTTTGGGATCTATCAAAAAATTGTGGGAATGAAGCCGGATTTTTGCGTTCACTATGTGAAAGTGCAACATGGTTGAAAATAGTATCCAACTAGAAACCCAGTTGGGGTTTGCTTATAGACCATAATATAGCCTAATACATCTCCCCTCCAAGTCAATGAGTCTCCATCGCCAACCTCATCTGCTCCTCCCTCTGCTTTTCTTCAAAGGCACTCATATACTTGAAAATCTCATCATTATTGCAGTATATATTGTGCTTTTGGCACTCGCCGCGCAGGATCCGCATCAGCTTATCATGATTGTCGCTGATGACCTCATAACGATTGCCGTATTTGCGCTGGTATTTCTGCCTTAAGCCCGGGAAATGCTCATCCAGCTTCCGATAGAAATACTCCCGGTTGCCTTCGCGCAGCGTTAGACCCATTCCGAAATTGATGATGCCGTACACCTGCGCCTGAATGCAATAGTCCAGGATGCCGCGCAGATTCTCCTCATCATCATTAATAAAAGGCAGCAGAGGGGAGAGCCACACCACCGTAGGGATGCCGTTGTCACGCATGATCTGCAGCACCTCAAACCGCGCCCTGGTCGTGCACACATTGGGCTCCACAATCCGGCACAAATCCTCATCATAGGTCGTCA
>ENA-UOOE01001145-UOOE01001145.1-fermentation-metagenome-genome-assembly--contig:-NODE-1145-length-23223-cov-5.431328_pt1 | contig 23223 bp, 21 predicted proteins | sample MGYA00245776_ERZ724021 | MGnify/ENA primary metagenome ERZ724021 (study PRJEB28704, sample SAMN03018321) | fermentation metagenome | biome: anthropogenic terrestrial biome; feature: soil; material... | reverse complement strand
AATTCGGTGGTACACATGCTGATCAGCTCCACATTTGTCTCTTCACAGGCATGGCGCACCGCTTCCAGGTCCAGGCCTTTCCAGTTATAGGTCTCTGCTGCGTCAAATCCAAGTTCCCCTGCTTTACGTATGGCGCTTACAAAATCCATGTCCGGAAAGAAGCAAGGTATGGGAATACAGATCCTCATCATTCATCCTCCTTCAGGCAGACAACTTCGCCGGTTTCCATCGAACGATTGGCTGCAAAGGCAACCTTGAGGGACCGCAGGGCATCTTCATAGGGAGAACGTATCCGCGTTCCGTCTCCGGACTTCACCGCGTCAATGAAATCCCGGTCCAGATCATGGGTCTGATCGTTCCCTCTCCGGATATCCAGCGTTTGGCCCTTCGTTTTCAGAATTAAATTGTTCCGCAGGTGATAATCCAAAACGATATCATTCAGTATGACCACCAAACCGTTGTTCGGCTCCACTCCCCTGCAGTAACATCCGCTCTCCAGGGTGGCGGTGATGTTGTTCGGGAACCGGAACAGGCAGACGGAGTAATCATCCGTATCGTACTCCGGACTGGCATCCGCTCCCGGCCGAATCATGCCGGTGGCATTCACCGCATATACGGAAAGCGGCTCGCCGAACAGCCAACGCAATCCATCCACCAAATGGATATTCTGTTCCACCAGCTGTCCACCGCAGGTGGATTTTTTCTGCCACCACCATACAGGGGGGATGCCGCCAATCCAGGACCCGTTTACAATTCCGCCCTTTTTGTGCTTCGGGATCTCTTCCCTGATCCTTTCCATCAGATCCAGATAGCGATCCTGGAACCCTACGGCGGTAATCAGATTTTTCTCCCGGATCATGGAGACAATGGTATCCGCCTGCTGCAGGTCCAAAGTCATTGGCTTTTCAACCAGGAATGGAATCCCCAGTTCAATGGCCCTGGTTTCAATATGGTCATGCGCTGTAGGTTCCACGGCAATAAAAATGGCATCCACACTTTCTCCGTTTTCCTTTTCATAAAATTCGGCATGGTTCCTGTACAGCCGCTTTGCTCCTGTAACCTCCGCCGCCTTCGCCCTTCTTTCCTCCACCGGCTCTGCAACTGCCACAACCTCCACATCCTCCATTTGAAGAAGTGCATCAATGTGTGCGTTTTGCCTGCCTCCGCAGCCAATCAGTCCAACACGTACCTTTTTCATGGCCTTCCCTCTTTTCCTTTTGATTATGGCTTGACAAGGACTTGCTGTTGACTTTTATCTCACCAATTAATATAATTATATTGCAATTATACCCGGTTATCAATGATATATAATTGTAATAAATATAAGGATATTGCATATGCTTTCAGAGGATTTCAAGCAAAACAGAGACAGGCTCCCATTCATTCCGGTCACCATCGGCGTATCCGAAAAGCAGGGACGCACGGACCGTCCCAATGGATTTGATGTGCATCAGTTCCTGTGGGTAATTGGGGGGGAAGGAATATTCACCACAAAAGGCAATTCCGTAAAGCTGACACAGGGCCACGGCTTTTTCTCCCGTAAGAATGTGCCTCATTGCTATCAAAGCAGCGGCAGCGCCTTCGACACCATGTGGGTAACCTTTCAGAACGGTGAATACTTGCTGGATTATTATCATGTTGGGGACTTTTTCTTCTTTGCCGCGCCGGATTTTTTAACCGCTTCCACGGAGCATCTTATGGAGATGTGCAACCGTTCCTCCTCCGGGGCAATCCTTTCCGCCCATGGATATGCCTGGGCGGCGGAGCTGCTGGATGCTCTCTTCCAGAAGCCCCTTTCCGGATCGGAAAAAGTAACCTTGTTCCTGCAGCATAATTATGACAAGCCCCTCACCCTGTCCCTGATTGCAGAACATGCCGGTATGGACAGGTTCAGCCTTTGTCGGTCCTATGCGAAAGATACAGGTGAGACTGTGATGCAGGCTCTCAAAAAGATCCGCATGCAAAAAGCAAAGAATTTCCTGCGCTACAGTTCCTATTCTGTGGAGCAAATCGGCAGGATATGCGGCTATGAAAGTCCCAGCTACTTTATAAAGGTCTTCCGGGAAGATACAGACTGCACCCCGCTGCAGTATCGTCTGAACCGGTGGCAGCAGAATCCTTAACCTGGCAGAAGCATATCGATTCACTCAAAAGAACAGTGCTTTTTCCTTATCATCTGCTGTCTTGTAGCGAGTCATACCTGTTCCATAATCCCCATAGCAAAAATCATTCTGAATCAATGGAAACGGTTTATCCAGGATCGGTTGCTGGTTGATGCGGCACACCCGATCCCATCCCAGTTCCATTACACCTATGGATGGCGAATGATAAATGATATCCTCCCCTACTTCAATCAATTCAGCATGTTCAACAGCTTCAATAAAGCCATCGAAACTTCCCCATGTTTCCTGATTTCCCATTTCAATGAGCCATATATTCTGTTTCTCCATGCAAAGAAGCTCTCTGTCTTTGAAGATCCCTTCCTCTATCCTGATATATGGCTTTTTGGAGTATAAGGCAATATAGGACTGGTTGATACATCCAAACAGCCATTTGTTCCTTCTTTTCACGGAATCAAATTGATGAAAAGGGAAGTAACAATGCGTATATCCAACCACACCCTCAACTTTGCAAATATATGCTAATAGGTTTTTATAGGCAATGGTTTTGGGATTTCTGTATTGCCCACCCCAGTAAGAAGGCCTAGTATGTTCCGATTGATTATCAAAGCAGGTTACAAAAACCGGAATTCCCCAATCCAATATCACTTGTCCCACATGAACCTGATGGCCAAATTCCCCTTTCTCAGACTCTACCAGCCCGGACACCATATAATCCCTGGTACGATAGGTAGCACAGTTTACTCCAGCCTCCCCTTTATGAGAAAACAACCCCATTCTTGAAAGGGTATATAGGTCTTTTTGGTTGTTGGCTAACTTCAGGAATTCAGCAGGAAGCACATAGTGACTGCCAGCTAATGCAACAGCCCCTATGGACAGATGTTCTTCCAGTTTTTCTGGTTGACCAAACATCAGCCAATTCAAGTGACTCATTCCTTCCAACTCCGGATGAAGAATCATCCGTTCGTAACTCCTTCCATGGGTTGTCGCCAGAATCCCCTTGTAACTATGAGAAGCGGTAATCAAGCATATCAAATCAAGTAGATTTTTGGCTAGTCTTCTGGTATAGCTATTCTCCTCTCCGAAATCATAGATATCGAGCAAAGCCAGCATATCTTCCTCATAATAACAATTGGAATGCCATTCTGTAAAACCATAAGTGCCTTTTTCTTTCATCCATCTTTCTGCGTTCATCTTCCCTTTTAAAACATGAAACAGGCCGTTCTGATTGCTGCTTGTAAAGTTCTCTAGGGGAAATAAGAGCCCTGCCAAATATTCGGCACTGTAAAATAAAATCTCATGATTTTCCGAACGAGTGAACATCATGGACTTTCCTGGCTCATCTTCCCAATATTTAAACCCAAGAATGCATTCCCGCATTTTTTTCAATAATTCAGAAGGCAACTGATCGCTTTGATGATACTTATAGTACATCCGCAACAATCCATGGATGGCAAAGTCCGCACAATCATAGCGGTGATCTATATAATCTACGCTTCTTTCGATAGCCTTCAGGTCGATTCCCTCGTCCGCTCCGATCTCCAGCTTGGCCAGCTCATGATAAATGCCATTGCGAATCTCCTCGTTTGGCATCTGAGCGTAATGGGATAAAAGGAAAATCCTTCTCTTTGCATAATCTTCTCCTGCCATACTGTCCGTCATATCCATAAAGGATACGGGATAAAAGGACAGACAGCTTCCTTTGACGGAGATACCATTTTTCAATATATAATCAATATGAATGTTGTATTGGGCTTTATATCTGCCGATTCCCGGTAGATCGCCACACTTACACAGAACTATTTTTTCTGTGCGAGACGGCTCTATCGGAACGCGTTTTCTCAGACAAACCATTTCCTCCATATCAAAACTAATGGGACGTCTGCATATGGTAATGAAATAGTCCCCACATGTGGCAATAGGTTTCCTGATGCAGACACGAATATCTTCTTCCCTTTGAAAGATATCGTTTTCCAAATAAAACTGTCCAAAATCCTTCTCTAGCTTTGAGCGATAGGCTTCGCTTGTCGATTCCAAAGAAACACCTATCTGAAGGCCTTCTTCTTCAGGCAGGATGGAAAACGCATTCGTACAATGAAGATGTACATTGGCAAGGAGCAGAACACAGGAATTTCTACCTTTCCTGAGCGGTATCTCGCATATTTCTTCCCCTTCCACCCTTCCTAGCTGTCTTTTGTCCAAAACATCGACTCCATTGATTTTTACAATCAGACTTCCGGTAAATTGAATCCGAAAACGATATTCTCTTGATTCCGGAGCAAAGATCTCGTTTGCTACATAGGTAATCAACATCTTAGGGAACACACCAAAATCCGCCCAGACAACTTTCTTATCCGTTTCATTTGTTCTCAAATAGGCCCACGTTTTATTTTGATCAAACAGGGGCATGCTTTCCCCTTCTGTCGGAGATTCCACCAATTGACCCATTTTCTCCTTCGCCTGATGAAGAAAAGGCTCATATGGTTCGATCGGTACATGATAATTATCTTCATAGAGATCGGAGACATTCTGTTTGAAAGGTCCTGCATAAATCCATTCCATGATAGGCTGTCCCTTTTGCTGCCTGATAACCTTCATCTGCTTCTATCCTTTCTTTTGAAAATAACAGGAGTCAATAATTTTTCGCGACTTTTCCATTCGATTAGAACATAGAATGCATTCCCTGCAGTAGCTTTTGCAGAGAATGCATTCTATGACCATTATTTCCTCTCGCAACCCGCGTCTCACTGCAAAAGTCGTAGGCTGCAAAATAAAGAAGGGTACCAAAGTATTGATTACAGAACCTTATTTCAGCTGATGGATGAGATCCTCTTCTTTCATGATTTCATACATGTCCTTAGCCAGGAATGCGTTATCACTATCCTTATCATACCAGTTCGCCATCCATTTCTCTATATCCTTTCCTCCACCCTTTTCCCATGCATTTTTTGCGTCTTTTATTGCCTGATCCACGGTATAGGAGGAACCGCTTACCACTGCCTTCGCCATAAAATCATCGGTATCAATATTTGCCTTAAGGACATTCAGATCTTTTGGCAATTGGGGCATATGTTCCGAATGAGTCAATTCCGGATATGGAACTGATGGATCCAAATAAACTTCTATTGCCTGTTTATACAGCTCATAGCCTTCCTTTTCAATAGGATGATCCAGATTGAAATCAGCTGTTTCACTGGCATAGGGCTTCATCACCGGAGCACTCATCAGCATTCCAAAACCTCCTCCTGCCCAGGACACTTCACTTTTGAACTTTTCTGTGTCCGTAATAACTGGTTTTCCTTCCACCAATTTATAATGTTCCCCTTCTAAACCATATTTAATAGCCAGACCTGCTTTCTCGCTGCACATAAAGTCCACGTATTGCATCACTGCTTTCGGATCCTTACACTTGGCATTTACGACAGCTGTCATCTGAACCGGATTCTCCAAGGTAGGATTAAACCTGCCATATTCCATCTCCGGATAGGGAATGGCTTCCAGCTTCGCCTCCGGAACGTTATCCTTCAATGTGGCGTATTCCTTTATAGTAAAATCCCGCCAGCTAAAGAGCCACGGCAATATCCCCACCTTACCGTTGACAAAATCTTGTAGTGCCCTGGCACCTGTGTTATCATTCAGATAATCCTTGTCAATAAGCCCCTCATCATATAAGCGTATTTGAAACTTTAGTCTTTCCGCAGTATGATCCCATTCCTTTATAAGTTTTCCATCTTCTACCATCCATCCTACCTGAAACATTTGGCTCACTGTCTCTCCGGCCCGATAACTCATTGCTATTCCAAACGTATCTTTTTTCCCATTCCCATCCGGGTCTTGCTCTGTAAAAGCCTTTGCCACTTTATAGTAGTCCTCCAGCGTCTTTGGAACCTCAAGATTCAACCCTTTCAGCCAATCCGACCGAATCACTACCCCTCTGAGAGGAGTCATTGAATTAATTTTTCCAAACTGATACATCTTTCCATCCGGCATAATTGCCGCCTTTTTCAGAGAAGGATATTCTTTCAGCAAATTTTTGTAATTGGTACTGTACTTGTCTATCATTTCATCAATCGGCATTAACTGTTTTTGATCGTATAACGGCGTCTTTACAGAAGGACTAAATTCGAAGATTAAATCCGGAGCGCTGCCTGATGCAAATAAGGTATTCAGCTTTTGGCCTGATTCCGTTCTTGGCACAGCCACAAATTTTACATCCACTGGACCATTTTCATTGATCCACTTTGTCCAGCGATTTTCTTCAATCGTTCCTTCCGCTGCCGGAACCGCCCCTCTGTCATAGACCGTTGCGCTGATACTGCCCCTTTCCTTTGTTTTTCCAGGATCTTTTGAACTGGTTGGTTTCTTTCCTCCGTCTGGATTGGGCTGACTGGATTGACATCCTGCAAAGGATGCCATCAAAGCAAATGCCAGAAACAAACAAAGGAATGTACGGCCATGGATCGTTTTCATATTGTCTTCTCCTCTCATCATCTCTATATCTGTAAAAGAGCAAGGGCTAAAGCACTTTACCCTTTTACAGACCCCAGCATAACACCCTTTACAAAATACTTCTGCAAAAATGGGTACACAATCATCATGGGAATCACCATCACCATGATGCCTGCGGAACTCACCCCCTCCGAAGTCATCTGCTCGATATCCTCCACCTGAATATAATTGGGATCCAATAGTGTCTGACTTTTGATCATCTGCTGAATCAAGACAGACAAATTGTATTTTTTCGTATCATTGATGTAAATTAATACATTCTTAAAGGCGTTCCAGTAAGACACTCCATAGAACAAGGATAAAGTAGCAATGCACGGCATGGACAGGGGTAGATATATCTGAACAATCAATCTCCATTCACTGCACCCGTCAATGCGGGCTGCTTCCTCCAATTCATGTGGGATATTCTGAAAGAAAGTCTTCATGACCAACATATTATAAGTACTGATCAAGCCTGGAAGCCATAGCGCATTATAACTGTTGACAAGCCCCATGCTCTGAATAACAAGATAGCTTGGAATCAAACCACCGCCGAACAACATCGTAAAAACAACAATCTTGGTAAAAAGTTTTCTCCCATACATATATTCCTTGGATAAAGGGTATGCGGCCAGAATAGTCATAATCATACTTAACGCCACTCCCACTACCGTAATGATCACACTGTTTTTAAACCCATTTACCACCGGGGTGCCCTTCAACAACAACGAATATGATTCTAGGTTCAAATCGACGGGCCATATTCCCACTTTCCCTGATGCAATTGCCTTCTGGCCACTTACGGACAAGGACAGAATGTGTAGGATCGGGAACAGGCAACTGAGCCCAACCAAAAACAGCAGGATATCGTTTACTCTGTAAAAAATCCGTTCTCCTCTTGATGCTTTCATATGTTTTCCCCCTTTTACCATAATCCTTCATCAAATCGATTGGCCAGCGAATTGGAAGCAGAAACCAGCACCAATCCGACCAAGGATTCAAAGAACCCCATGGCAGTGGAAATGCTAAATTGGGCTCCTTGCAGACCAACCCGATACACATAGGTACTGATCACATCGGCAACACCCGAAACCACATTGTTTTGCAGCATATATACCTGATCAAATCCAACTTCCATAATATTGCCGGTTTGAAGGATAAACATGATGACGATGGTTTGTTTAATGCCCGGCAAAGTGATATGCCTTATCTGCTGCCATTTTCCTGCTCCATCTATATGTGCTGCTTCATACAATGACATATCTATGGAAGTCAAGGCAGCCAAATAGACTATTGCCCCAAATCCCGCTCCCTTCCAAATCCCCGATCCAATAAATATGGAGATCCATGATCCCTCTTTATACAAAAATGGATAGGGTTCTCCCCGGAACATTTCCACAAAATGATTCACAATTCCGGATTCCTGGGAAAAGATGCTGATGACCATCCCGCCGACAATGACCCAGGAAAAGAAATGCGGCAGATAGATAATCGTTTGAACCGATTTTTTAAACCATGTTTTTCTCACTTCATTCAGCATAATGGCCAGTATAATGGGAACCGGAAATCCGAAAACAATATTGAGTATGCTGAGGCGAAAGGTATTTCGTATAATATTGACCGTATTTGTCCCCCGAAAAAGCAGTTTGAAATTCTGCATGCCTACCCAGGGACTTCCCATTATTCCATCCGCGAAATTATAATCCTTGAATGCAATGATCAACCCGCCCATGGGCAAATATTTGAATATCAAATAATACAGCAGGACAGGAATAAACATGATAAACAACGGAATGTTCTGCCTGATTCTTCTCTTCCTTTTCAAACTTAAGTTTTGTTTATTTGTCTCCGGGGCCAAACGCATATCATGCTGACGGATACTCATTCTATTTCTTCCTCCATCCTGAGGTGCTCCTGTGAAGTCCAATCAAATCATTTTTATTTTACAGGAACTTTATCGGGATGGAAATGAAATTTGTTCGGACCCTTTTGTAATAAATTCGGATTGTGTTTGCTTACGAAAGGATTTCTTCCGTCATCACCGGAAATCTGACAATACCTGAGTTCCTTCTCCCAACCTGCTTTCAATTCGTAAACCGTACTCCTTTCCAAAATACAGCTGGATACGATTATGAATATTTGCAAGCCCGATACCGGCTTTTGCATTAAAACTTTCCATCCCGTTCTTCGCCGTCTCCAGGATGGACTGCTGCAAAGCAGCCAATTCACTCTCTTCCATTCCTTTTCCATCATCACAAATCTGAAAAGAAATATACCGATCCTCTGTCAGCTTTCCTTGAATGATTAGGCACCCTTTCCCAATTTTGCCAGCCAGGCCGTGACAGATTGCGTTTTCAACAATCGGCTGTAAAATCATTTTCAGCGTCTTCTTCTCCAATATCCTGCCTTCTATATCCATGGTTGCAGTAAACTTACCTCCGTACCGTATATTCATAACGCTTAAATAATCCTTAATGCAATCTATCTCTTCCCGTATGGATACCAGCCCCCCTCCTTTCACGCAGTACCGAAAGATACGGGACATGGCGGAAGAGATATCTGCAATTTCCATTATGTTGTTTGCCAATCCAATGCTGCTGATACAGTTCAGAGCGTTATACAAAAAATGGGGATTGATTTGGCTCTGCAAGGCAGATAGTTCCGCTTGCTTCTTCGCCAATTCAGTTTCGTACAGCGTGGTCTGCGTAGTCAGAACCTTATTGGTTATATTCTCAATCTTGTCCAGCATCTTATTGACATACTCTGCTATCATTCCTATTTCATTCGGAGCAGGGTCTTTCAATCTCTGCTGCAAATTCTGATCTCCAATTTGCTCCATAAAAGAAACCAACTGGGACACTGGCCTGGTTATATTGTGAATAAAAATCAACCCGATTGCCAGCAGAAGTATCACCATAATGACTCCAAGTAACAATCCAAAAGTTTTGATTTGCTGCATATCGCTCATTAATTCATTAACAGGAATGATACTGACTATTTTCCACTCCGCATTTTTAATCGTCTTATATTGTACAATGGAGTTTCTGCCTTTGTATTTCCGTTCCAGTTCTTTTTCTTTCATCGATCCATCCTCAAGCGGGATCTCATCAAATACTTGTCCCTGTATGTTCGCGTCGTTTGATGTGATGATTTTGTTTTCCTTATCCAGAATAAAGAACAGAGAGCCAGAAGTTAAGGCGATATCTGAGACCATGTTTTCCAGGGGAAGTGTCTTGCATATGATAAGAACCGTACCGATTTTATCAAATAAATCAAGCTTTGGTGTACTCGAAATAACCGGAAAAATATAAGCATAAAAGCAGAACGGCTGATCAGGATCCATAACAAGGGAAGTATGAACAGGGGCCTTGAATTCTTCCTTCGTGAACTGATATTTGTCCTCCAGAGCCTGAAAAATATCATATTGATAATCATACAAATTGGTGATCAATTTCCCTTCCCGGTTAATCAACATAATATCGTAAATATTTCCATCAGATGATTTCACATATTCCAATACATCCAAAATGAAAGGGTACAGCTCGACCAGTTTCCGCTGCGGATCATTTGTGGAAAGATACTCCTGCACATGTCGGTTATAAGAAACGGCATAAGCTCCCTGCTCCATCTTCTCAATCGATGTATTCAAGTTCTCTTCAACTTGGTTCATCATGTTCGATGCATAGACCTTGGCCCGCTCCTTGGTCAGATTATGAAACCGATAATAATACCCCAGCTGAATCAACAACATCATCAATATAGCAATGGTAATGAGCAAGGCCAGTTGCTGTTTCAGTTTCAGCCGATCAAATTGAATCATACGGACATCCGTTCCCTTCGAATGCTTTTATATAGATGCTGTCAAGATATTCTTCATTTCGTTCCCCTGCTGTTGTTTCGGTACTGAATGGGAGTTGTTCCTTTTACCTTCTTAAAGACCTTATTAAAATAAAAGTAATCCCTGAATCCTACTTTTTCGGATATTTCGTTGACGGACAATGTGGTTTCCGTCAGATAATCACCTGCCCTGTTCATCCTCAAATCGGTTATGTATTCAGAAAAATGCTTCCCTGTTACCTTTTTAAACAATTCACAGCAATAAGTATAGTTAATGAAATACTGATTTGACAACGCTTTCAATGACAACTGCATATCATAATGCTGGTTTACGAAATTCAGAAGTTTCACAAAGTTTTCATTTACATCACTATCGATCCGATCAACTGAGACCTCTATTTCTTTGCCTGACAGCCTTTTCTGCTTTTTCCCCAAATGTTTCTCCAGCTTTCGCAGCAAAGCATCCGTAGATTCCAACTGCAGAGGTTTCAGCAAGTAATCAAAAGCACCCTGTCGAATGGCTTCCTGGGCATAGGAAAATTCTGCAAAGCCACTGACCACGATAAACTCCGTATCCAGGCCTTTCTCTCTTGTTTTCTGCATTAACTCCAGTCCGGATATCTCCGGCATCCGAATATCCGTAAAAACAACGTCCGGCTGCTGCTCACAGATCACATCAAATGCTTCCACCGGGTTGGTTGTTTCGGAGACGACTATAAACCCACGTTCTGCCCATTTAAACACTTTGCGTATGCCTACCAATGCCCACGGTTCATCATCCAGGAGCAAAACTTCATACATAATATATTCCCCCAACAGCCATTTGGCAAACCTTCCGACTTTTTTTCAAGGATATTGTTCAATTTTGTTATATCATATAATCCTGTAAGAAACAAGCTGACCGAGCTTAAGCTTACTATAAAAAATGGGAAGATACCAACGCAAGATGCGAAAGCCTTCCCGTATCCATACCACATTATAACGGATGTCGTTGCACCTCTATGAGGTTGTGGCAAAGACTATCCCGGAGGTAAAATCGTTTATATCCATATGCGCTGATGAGCTGTCCCTTATCGTCTTTCCAGCAATTTTCAGGTTGTTGAATCTGACATTTTCGATCCTTGAAGTCTCATTTTGTCCGGCTATCACGGAATTTTCTCCATTATACCCATCTGGTGAATCGCTGCCATCGCCAAAAGTCTGAAATGTTACATTGCTGACCTCCACATTCTTCACCTTACCACCTTTTTTAATGCGCATTTGTATCGGATAAGGTTTATAGGTTCGATATGCAAGACTCTCGACATTGATATTGGAAAAACGGATATTTTCCATAACAGCTGTACCCTGATCATGTTGAATAGCAATCCCCCGGCTTCCCTGCAGGACCTCAATATTCTTAAAGCAAATATTGCGGGAAGAAGTAAGACCCTGCATTCCCATTTTAGCGCCGGCGCACCTGCCATAAGTCACTATATCGTCAAATGTTATATTGCAGGCATCTTCTTCGGGCCCGGTAATCATGCCTTTGAAACTGCCGGCATTGCATGCTTTGACACAAAGCGAATCATCATTGGTGTAGGTGAAGCAGTGTTTTACCAAAACATCCTGACAGCTGTTTATATCAATCCCATCATTTTCATTTCTTGCAGTACTGTTGAGAACCTTTACATTTTGAATTACCACGTGATCAGATTGTTGGGGAACCACCGTCCATGTCCTCCCATGACTTACAATTATTCCATCTATGACAATCCCACTGTTTTTATTGGGCCGCAGACCACATATTCTTAGAGCATCCGGATCCTTGCTTCCTCCATTGTCATAGAGAACTTCGCCGTTGGCATCCAGTGTACCCCGCCCGTATATTCTCATATTGGATGCATCCTCAGCAAAGTGAATAAATGTGGTAATGGACTGAGAATTGGAAGCAGGATTCTCTTTCCTGTAATTCGTTGGTACGCCTGTTCCCTGCAGTACAGCTCCTCCTTCCATATAGATATGTACATTGCTTCGTATAGTGACAGAGGATATCCTATATACTCCGTTCGGTATATAAACGATACCTCCTCCGGCGGAATTGGCTGCATCTATGGCGCTCTGCAAAACAGCAGTTGCATTCTCCGAACCCGTTTTATCCGCACTGTACGGAGGATGGTCTATATTGTATATCCCCTCGCCTTTTGAGGCCGGTATATCTTCTTCCAAAGGGTCTGCAATAATAACAAGATTCTTCATATCGTTGATATTGATCAAAAGGTATCTGGAGCCAGTCAACTCAAAAGTGAGGTTCCTCCCATGAACGCTTCCTTCCAGGTCGTAGCTTTCCGGCTTTATATTATAAGATGTGATATCATCAATTGCCGTTATCCGGACTTGTGCGATGCCCGAAAATGAAAAATGAGCATAATAATACTCCGTATCATCATTGTTTTGATATCCTGTTACCGGAATATTTTTTCCTTCAACCGTTACGGCATAAACAGGACTTGCCTGATAACACGGCGGTAAGGAATCAGCTGCCACTACAGCTTTACCAGTGGGGAAAAGGGGCTTCTCATCGGAGGTGTCCAAAGGAACATCATTCACCTCACCATGGGACTTTTCAAAATCATATGTTCCAGACCTTCCGGATGCCGGAGCAGACATTTTGGAACCCTCCTTCCAGTGATCACTTGAATTGATGGAGTCCGCAGCATGTACCATCTGTGCTGAAAAAAACACTGTACCCGTAAGAATCGTAACAACCAGGAAGACACATCCTATCCTTCCCAACTTGAATGCTTCAGGCAATATCCTGTGTTTCAGCAACATTAGATCCCCCTCCTCAATTATTTTTCCCTGTCTTTGTATACAGGGTATGAAAATTATACCATATAAAGAGAATAAATTAAATAAATCAACTAAAATATAAGTTTTCATAATATATACAATTTATATGACATTGAAAAACAGCAGTGAGCTCCTCCCATTGGAAAAGGGAGAGAGATTATCATATATAAACAAAATACCTTGTGAGGTTAACATAAAGGGGATATAATGCATAAAGAAGGCAGGCATAAGATATTTTACATGATAAAAGATAAGGAGAGTGCATTTTCAGTGATTCATTCTTTCCTGATGATGGGACAATCCAATATGGCTGGCAGGGGCAAAGTAGGAGAGGTACCACCAATTATCAACCAAAAAATACATATGCTACGTAACGGAAGGTGGGTCCGTATGAATGAACCGATCAATCCGGACAGACAGGTTTATCCCGTCCTGGAGAGGTTCCCTGTAAGCGGAATCGGTCCCGCCGCAAGCTTTGCAGAAGAGTATGTAAATCACTTTTCCGATGAAGTTGGCCTGATTCCCTGTGCAGACGGCGGAACATCCATGAATGACTGGGCTGTCGGCGGCCTGCTGTATGACAATGCCATAGCCCAGGCAAAGCTGGCCCAAAGGACAAGTATCTTATCGGGTATTTTATGGCACCAGGGCGAAGGCGACTGTGCAACAATGGAGAAAGTAAGGGCATACCATGATAAGTTTATTACTTTCATCACTGCAATTCGTAAGGGACTGAATGCCGGAGATGTCCCGCTGGTAATCGGAGAAATTGGGATGATCCACCCAAATGATCCGTCCAATTGTTTCCATGAGCTTAATCAGGAATTTCACTCTTTTCAGGAGGAGATTCCCAATTGTGCGGTAGCAAGTGCAGACGGGCTGACGCTGTATGAAGATGGATTACATTTTGATTCCGCTTCTCAGAGAAAATTCGGCAGGCGTTACTTTGCTGAATACAAAAACCTGATATAGGGATTCCCACTATTTTTACGGGCGATGGACAGGAACCATCCGGAGTTAACGACACTTTTGAACATTCTGAAGACTTAAGGACAAGGCTGATAGGACATCAGCCTTGTCCTGCAAAATCTTTTCTTACGGATCAGTGAATCATAACTTTTCTCCTTTCATCCGTCTAAATCAGTGATGGAACATTGCCTTGATCTGCTTCATGACGGATTCCGGCACATCGTTTCTGGAGGAAGAATCCTTCCCTGTATAAATATCCAGATCATCATAGGTAATCCCAAATAAGTTTTTCATTGCGCCGTCCATCGTTTGGGTGGATTTCAGGTCGTCAATAATACTGCGCTCCGGTTTCCGAAGCGGTCCAGATCTGTCCGGCCGGCGTACCATCCACAGTGAGGTCCGCCTTATCTGCGTTACTGGTGGCAGAGACCGTTAAACCGGAGGAAAGCCCCAGATTGAAAGGAAGCCTGTTTTTTTCACTGTATAAGGCCATGTAATGATCCAATCGGACAAACTCCACCTGATCTCCGTATTCCTCTTTCAATCTTTCCGCTGTGCTGACGATGTTGTTCGGCTTCGCATCTCCCCATACGTTCATGCCAAGGGCCAGCAAGCCCCGATAATTATTGATTGCAAATGTGACAAAAAATTTTTTTAAAGACTTCAGGGCTTTGCCAAAAACTTTACACTCTGATTTTATCAGCACTTTCGAAAATACGGTTATACATGTAATACCATTTCATCGATCCTACCTTGTAATAAGGTACAAATTTTCTGGTGACAAATTCATATCTCCCGGTATGCCCAGGATCGGTTTCAAAAGTCAGTTCCTTACCAGGTACTTCGTGGATCCACTCTTCCGGATGATGGACATCCCCGACAAGAACCGTCATTTCCTGTGAGACCAGTACCAGGGGACCATAATTCAAAGCCACAATTTCGGGATTCTGCCTATCTACAGGGCGGAAATACAGAGAGTATGGAAATTCCAGCTGAATGATATCTCCGTCTTTCCAGGTACGCTGAAGAACAGCCCAATTATTCGGCTTAATATCCATGCCCATAGGGATTTCATTAACGGTTAGCCTATTCTTACCCGAAGCCCAGGAAGGTACACGAAAATGTAGTGCAAGAGAAATGGGCCTTTCAGCTTTTAAATGGAATGCAATCTTTCCTTCATCCGGAAACCTGGTAGAACATTCCAATGATAGCTTCATGGCATCATGTTCATATTGTAACATTGAGGGCATATACTGGCTTACAAAAATACCGCTGTCATTATAATAGTAAATCAAATTGGAATACTCGGCTACATCCTGAGGAAAGGTCCCTGTACAACACTGCCATGTGAAATTTTCCCCGTTCCCCTGAAGTCTGCGATCTTCAGTAGTCTTTACTGCTCCATCAAGAAAATAATCAGCATAATACATCACCTTACCATCCGGTGTAATAGGAAGCTGACCTCCGGTACCGTTGACCAGCATCTTTTCTGCCCAATCCCCATAATGAGCTTCACCAGTAAATCCAAGTAAATAATTGCATACCTTAAAGACAGCCCAGGCACAGCAGGAAACCTCACAGCTGCCCCAGACATCACTTCGTGCCATGCGTTCTCCAGCAAAGTTGGTGTACATTCGATTACCATGAAATGAATCGTCCCAGGTGGATTTCAATGCATCCCCCAAATAACCAGGATGATCTCCAAACAGGCACTCAGCTGGCCCATAGCCTCCGGTGGCATAAATATGATTTTCAGTAATCTCGTCATAAGCAGTTTCAATAGCTGAAAGATAACGTCTGTCACCCGTGACCTCATAAGTTTTGGCAGCACTTGAAAGCGAATTTACCTGACTGTAAGCGTGACGGGGACCTATTTCGAAATCCTTGCTATTTAATTTATCCCAGAGATAATCATAGTCCCATTCTTCAGCAAAATCCCGGTATTTCTCATCTTCAAAAAGCTGATATGCCCGATATAAATTTTCGGGCAGAGTATACCATTCAATCATGTTAGCACCTGATAACTCAGCATCCTGTAATCCGTCGCGTTTAATGGCCCTGTTAAAATGAGCTATTGCCCAATCCGAAAGTTTGGAAACATAAGTTTCAGCTTTTGTATAACCTATATATTGATACATATCAAGAAGGCCTCCAAGAAGCTTATCATATACATAGGTACCATTTTCCAAAACCTTTGGTTCTTTATCTACACATTCCATCCAACCATCAGCCAGTGTAATGGCTTTTTTCTTTAAACGTTCATCACCTGTAACACAATATAGTTTTGCAAAAGCGCCAAGTATCTGACCAAAAGTCGAAGCGCCACTGCCATACCATCCGGTAAGTCCTTTAGCTGTGGCAGGTATACCGGCTTTTTTTTCGAAATATGTATAGCAGATCATCATCAGAAACAGCAAGGTACAGTTCAATTGTATCCTGTCGCTGCCTTTCCCAGATACTTGGTTTCATCGCCACATTGCTATACCAAAAGCTTTTTAATCCTTCTGAAATGTCCTGTATCATAAACATTCTCCTAGTATAATGTATTTGTAACAAAGTGACACATTTGCATGAAGCATTGCTGATAGCGGATATCAAACTTCATTCAACCCTGGCCAGCCTTATAACGTTCCAGGAAAGGTTGCTTAATTTTGCAGGTTGTCGCACCTAACCCTTCAAGGACCCTATCATAACGCCCTTCTCAAAATACTTTTGGATAAATGGATAGATCAGCAACACCGGCAATATCGAAACAATAATAATTCCATATTTTATCTGATCTGCATATTTTTGTGCATATGAACCGGTTCCCACACCTCCTCCCGAGCCTGCACCGGCTTGAAACACCTGATTGGAAAGAAGGATATTTCGCAAAACAACCTGCAGGGGCTGAAGTTCGTCCTTATTAAGATATAATAAGGCATTAAAGAAATCATTCCAATGGCCGACAAAATAATAAAGTGAGATAACGGAAATAACAGCTTTCGAAAGAGGCAGGACAACAGCATGGAAATAACGAAAATGCGAGCACCCGTCCAGAACAGCTGCTTCATATAAATCTTCGGGAATTGAATTCTCAAAAAAAGTCCGGGTGATAATCAGGTTGTACACGTTGACACAGAACGGTATTATCATAACCCATGGACTGTTGATCAAATGCAAATCTTTGATGAGCATATAAGTTGGAATCATACCACCATTGAAAAACATTGTAAAAACAAAAAGTGACATAATAACTTTCTTGCCCTGAATCGCTTTCGCGAGAGTGCATAAGCTGCCGGAAGCGTAAACAAAATGTTAATCAACGTTCCCCCCAGCGTATAGACAATCGTATTTTTATAGCCAAGCCGAATACGGGAGTCTTCAAATATCTTTTTATAACCATATAAACTTACACCCTTTGGAAGGAACACGACCTTTCCCTGGCTGACATACTGTGCATTACTAAAGGAAGCAATGACTATAAAGTACAGTGGATAAGCAATGATGATAAAAATCAAAATACACAGAATGACAACAAAAAGATCAAATATGATATCCGATATACTTCGGCTGAAAAAATTCCTAAATCCATTGCTCATTGTTCTCCTCCTAAAACAAACTGATATCGCTGACTTTTTTGGATATTTGGTTTGACAGAACAAGAAACACAAAGTTTATCAATGTATTGAACAATCCAATGGCTGCACCAAGACTATATTGATTGGAACGAAGGCCGATACGGAATGTATATGTGGAAATGACTTCCGATACCGCACGGTTCAAATCATTCTGCATTAAAAACGCCTTTTCAAAGGCGACTGTGAGAATACTTCCCATATTCATGATCAGAAGAATGACTATCGTAGGAATCAGTGCTGGCAGATCAATATGCCATACTATTCCAGCTCTGCTTGCTCCGTCAATCTTTGCGGCATCATATAGCTGCGTATCCACGGATGACAACGCTGCAATATAAATAATGCTGTTCCATCCACAAGACTGCCAGATACCTGAGATTACATATACTGGTACAAAGGTGGCGGGAGAGCCAACTAAATTTGTATCTTTCTGCACAAGGCCGAGAGCTTTTAGCGCATGACTGACTATACCGTTATTCGGAGAAAGTAAAATCTGAATCAGTGCCACCAGGACTACCGTAGAAATAAAATAAGGCATATATACAAGTGTCTGCATGCCCTTTTTTGCCTTTTGATTTCGAATCTGATTAAACAGCAACGCCATAAAAATAGGGGCAGGAAACCCAAAAATCACAGAAGTTGCTGCCAGGACAAAGGTATTCTTAATAGTAGGAATAAACATAGGACTCTCAAAATACATTTTGAAGTATTTCAGGCCTGCCCATTTCCCGCCTGTGAGTCCTTTCGTAAAATCAAAATCACGAAAAGCCAATTGAATGCCGTACATCGGGATATAATTAAAAATGAATAGAATAACGATAGCTGGAAGCACCATTATCCATAGCTGATAATCTTCTTTTAGTCCATGCAAGAATCCCTTACCGGACAATGACTGCTTTTTGTTCATCCGGACCATCCCCCTAAAAATTTATCGCACGATAACGTTGACAAATGATGAAGAAAAGGCGCGCCGTCATCCTGGACGGCAACGCACATTCTTCCCTGAGCAGCCCTTAATCCAGTGTTTTCAAATACTCATCAAAATATTTCTGATAGATCTTATTGTTTTGTTCAACTCCTGCATTTTTCATATCAGAAACATATTGATCCCATTGCTCCTCAATTTTTCCTTTTGTCATAAACTCGGCATATTTGGCATCGGAAATATTTCTAAAATTTGCTCTGTTCATTTCGACGGTGTTATTGTCCTCCGAACTCATCTTGAAAAACATAGTTGGCAGCAATTCTTTCTTCTCATCAACCAAACTCAAAGCATGATCATAAACCGATTTTTCCTCATTAACCTTCTGCATATCGGTGCCCAAAGTCACTTTCATATTATTGGGAAGAAAAATTGGACCTCCGTCTGCGAAAGCATTTGTCCATTTCCATGTACCCGGATCCATAGAGTTATCTTTTGGCGGCAATATTTTATAGCTCCCATCCGTTTCCTTTTCTATGCAGCCGTCTGTGATACCCCCGAAAAGTACTTGAAGCGAATTTTCAGGCTTATAAAAGGAATCAATAAACTTCATGGCAACCTCTTTGTTTTTACATTTCGCACTCATCGAAACACGGTTTCCATCCATGTTCAATCCATAATAATCATCCATCCAGCGCGGATCAATATTTGAATCAGCAGATTGCTTAAGCGGCGGAATCGATATATACTGATCGGCCAGATCCATGCCAAATCGATCTCCGCTTTCCCATCCCCATGTAAATCCGACTTTAGCTGTTGTTCCCTCACCGCGGGCAGTTGCCTGGAACGTTGAATAATCCTGGGTAAGTGCTTCCGGATTAATCAGATTCGACTGATAGAGCTTATTCAAATATATCATTAATTCCTTGTAACGTTCATCTATATAGTAATTTTTCACTTCTCCATTTTCAGCATAATACCCGTTTTCATCAAAATTTGTTCGTTGGATTCCTGTTGAACCAAGCAGCATCATTGGGCCGTACTGGCCCTTTCCATTAAAATCCATAGGGATTTCATCCTTTGGATCCCCATTGCCGTTGGGATCGCCATCCCGAAACGCCACCAGGACATCGTAAAGCTCATCCCAGTCTGTTGGAGCCTTCAGATTCAAATTGTCCAGCCAGTTTTTGTTGATAAACATTGTACTGGCTGCCTTCGGCCAGAAACGCTGATATTTTGGCGTTGCCCAAATTTTACCGTCCGGATATTCCGCCAACATCCTGGTCTGTGGTACTTCCTGGAACATTTTTTTAATATTTTTACCGTACTTATCAATTAATGGAGCAAGATTTTCGAAAAGCCCTGAAAATGTAACAAAATCTGCATCACCCACAGCTGTAAAAAGCAAGTCGGGGATTTCACCACTTGCAAGCATGGTAGGCTTTTTTTGATCCCAGTCCGCGGATATCTGTTGCCACTTCACCTGTACGCCTGCTTCCTCTTCAATCTCTTTCAACCACTTAAATTCTGAAAAATCCTTTGTCAGAGGATGCTTAATATAAATTGCAGACAGTTTTACCTTCTTACCGGAATATTCATTTCCCGATTTACCAACAGATGTCTTGCTGTTATCATGATTTCCACACCCCACAAAAAGACAGATTGTCATAGACAATACCAGCAGCAAAGACAGAACCTTATACCTTTTCATACCTTTGTTTCCTCCTCAAAAGAGCATATAATGAATCATGTCATGTTATATAGAGCACCTTATTGAAAAGAGAACTCTTTTAGAAGCCGTAATTCTTCTTCCCGATAAGCTGTACCGTTCGGATATAAAATGCAATGAAACCAATCTTTCGGCTCTGGTGAGCCTTCTGGCCATCCCCATGGGAAATGATATTGGGCGCTCCCCGCACAAAGACCCCAAAAATAAAATCCAATGTGATATTGTGCAAAGTACGGAAGGAATGCTTCAAAAGTATTGCCTTCTGTTCTGGCAAGACATTCTGTGCAGAGCACCGGTCGATGAAAAGATAGTGCACGTTTGAGTCCTGACTGAAAATCAAGTGATCCATAATGAGGATAATTTTGTTCCTTCTTTCCAGGCTGTGTATAATTATGGAAAGTAATAATGTCCGACAGGTCAAAAGCCTCCCAACACGCTGTCAATGGCTGAGAAGGATTGATTTTTCGAACACAGTCAAAAACCTCTTCCAAAACACCACGATCCTGATGAGAGGTCTCATTCCAAAGGTCCCATGCAATTATGCGGGTATCGTCGCGATAATCATTAATAAAGTCATGTAGCATATTGAAGACATCATCCATCGCCTGAGGGTATTCCGACAATACGACCTGATCTGTATTGGGATAGCTCCAATGATTTATGTGCCGACCGGCTTTAAAATCAACAAAAGGTTGTTGCTCCAGTTCCTGTTTCTCATTTCGAATATAGTTAGGTTGAAATGTCCACATCACAGACATCCCGCATTCATCCGCCATATCAATAAAACGGGCTGCATTTTTCTTCACCAATTCCCATTGCCCATCTTTTTGATATGAAAAAGTCGGAATGAACATCCGCAAACTGTTGAGGCCGATACTTTCTGCCCATTGTAATTCCCTTTGAATAATCTCCTCCTGAAAATCGTACCACAACTGGATATAGTTATAGCAGTAACTTGGTACATAGTTAACCGCTTTGATAGGGTCATATTTATCTATGTAATTTTTTGCTCTGATCTCAGGCCACCGTTCTTGCTCCAACTGTTCTCTCTTTTCCATGCTGCATCTTTTCCCCTTTCAGATTCGCAAGTGATCCTCTTTGTTATGGTATGTAACCAAGGATAAAAAATATTCTGCTTATGGGAATTTATTAAATGCCACCGGCTAATGAACTGCCAATAATGTCACCTCCATTTCAAACTTCATTTTAGGACATATAGTCCTAAAAGTCAATAGTCTTTTTGCCTTCTTTTATAATAAATTTGAGGTGAAGGATTATGAGACTGAAAATACGCGACATGCGTGAAGATAACGATTTAACACAAAGCCAGATTGCTGATTATCTTAAATGTGATCAATCCCTTTACTCAAAGTATGAGAAAGGAAAACGGGATGTGCCATTGCATATCATGGTTAAACTGGCTCTTTTTTATAATACCAGCGTAGATTATCTTGTTGGACTGACCAATGAAACAAGACCATATAAACGCATCAAATAATAAAATGACAATTTTTACTGACGAGTGTGTTTTTGCATATCTTTGTCTGCTATGATCTTCTAAGACAGCTTATCGTATCTCTTTACGATATCGACAAACTGGCTGCCGCACTTAGTCAGCTCCCCCATCACCTTTTCTATGCCAAAATCGAAATGAGACCAGTTCTGTTTGTCTATGCCCTGGGTGTTGGAAGGACAGAGAATAAATTCCGTCTGCGTGTAAATGGCCTGATAATACATGGAACAGCGGCGCGCATGGAATGCCTGGCAGCACAGAATGGCGTTCCGGATATCAAGTTTCAGATGATCTGTTATCTGCCTGGAGCAGACAGCATTTTCATATGTATTTGTGGATTGATCTTCCCGCAGGATGGCAGCTTCCTCCACTCCGTTTGAAATCAGCACATCCTTCAGGAACTCCCACTCCGTATGGTAATCTTTATTATAGACACCTGCATTGGGCAACCCCCGGAAATGCCCCCATTTCAAACTGTACTTGCCCGATGGGAGAATGTAGGGAGCAAATCCCCGCTTCCAAATATCCGCAGCCCTTTCGGCAATCTCAGGACAGGGTCCGCCCGGAATGAAAATGATGTCGGCAGGCCGGGGTTCATCCTCCAAAAAGATAAAGTCTGTGATGTCGTTGATGAATCTCATGTTGTCTCCTATCCGGATCATTCAATAATGAAATATTCAGGCAGATCCATTGTTTTCCCCATTATACCACGGGAAATGAGAAAACCATAATTATACCGGATCATTACGCCAGATCAAAGGACAGGCATTTCGTCCATTTATTTTCGGATAGATGAAACATGTCCAGTGACCTTGCCTCAAACCGCAGAGGTTTATATTCAAAGATTTCCTGATATTCCTTTATAATATCGTCCATTTTCTTTTTTGGATTTCCAAGGGCAATGGTCATGTGATAGGTGGAAAAGCCGCAGAAATCCGTATGATATTCAGGGAAAGCATCGTACAGTGCCTGGGTCATGGCTTCCACCGGGGCCAACGGACTGGGCGTCAGATAGAGGACATTACTGGTGGGAAAGCAGGACAGCGGTTTTGCCCAGAATTCAAATCTGTGGGTACTGCCGGCGATATCTTCTAATTTATCAACGATTTCTGCATTCATTTCTCCCGGCAGGAAAAAGCGATTCAGCAACGTGATATGCATTGGAACCACTTTGGACGGATCATTGATATATT
>ENA-UOOE01001144-UOOE01001144.1-fermentation-metagenome-genome-assembly--contig:-NODE-1144-length-23250-cov-126.119121_pt1 | contig 23250 bp, 18 predicted proteins | sample MGYA00245776_ERZ724021 | MGnify/ENA primary metagenome ERZ724021 (study PRJEB28704, sample SAMN03018321) | fermentation metagenome | biome: anthropogenic terrestrial biome; feature: soil... | reverse complement strand
TGGTTGCTATGGAAAAACCGAGCCTTGCTCTCATACCTGAGGAATAATTCTTAATGGGAACGTCTAAGAACTCTTCTAACTCTGAAAATTCCACTATTTCATCGAATTTACTTTCTATGAAGTTTTTGGTGTAACCAAGAAGTGCTCCGTTTAGGAATATGTTTTCTCTGCCTGTGTAATCCGGGTCAAAACCAGCTCCTAACTCAAGTAAAGGAGATATACGTCCCTTCACTTCTATACTGCCTTCAGTGGGTTTCATGACTCCTGAGATCAGTTTGAGCAATGTACTTTTTCCTGCTCCGTTCATTCCAACCAGACCTAACCTGTCTCCCTTTTCAACTTCAAATGAAACGTCTTTGAGGGCCCAGAAAGGCTGAAACATGAGTTCCCTTTTAATCAATTTAATAACATACTCTTTGAGGTTGTCAACTTTTTCCTGGCTTAAATTGAATTCCATTCCAACGTTTTCAACCTTGATAATTGTGTCTCCCAAATTCAATCACCTTTCAATTAAATGTAAAGTATAAATCTATCCTGATATTTGTAGAACAGTGCAATTCCTATTATTAATGCAACAACACCAGATACCATGGCAAATAACAGTTGCATAGGATCGTAGACTGCACCGTATAAGAAAGAGCTTCTACAGCAGCTTATAACTGCGTAAAGTGGGTTGCAGTACTGTATGAACCTGAAACTTTCAGGAACAATATTTGCAGGGTAAAATATGGGCATTGCCCACATCAACATCATGAGAAAAACTCCGTAGAGATGTTCCATATCCCTGAAGAACACATTTATGGTTGCCACGATGAGACCCATTCCTATGGTTAAAAGCAGCAGGGCCACGAATGGTAAAACTGCAAGTATCATATATATGGTGAAATCAACGTGTGTTGCCAACATAACTATGAATAAAACCACAAGGGATAACAGGAACGTTACGAAGCTGGATAAAATAGATGACAATGAATACATGTACTTCGGTACGTACATTGTTTTTATTATGGATGAGCTGCTTTTAATGGAACGCATAGCTCCATTGGTTCCTTCTGAAAAGAATTGGTACACTAAAATTCCGGTCAAGTAGTACACTGGAAAATTGGGTATGGCACGTTGGAAAAACGTTGAAAATATTATTGTCAGAACGACCATACTCAAAAGAGGCTCTAAAAAGCTCCAGAATATTCCTAGCACGGATCTTCTGTATTTAATTTTTATGTCTCTTTTTACAAGTTCCCTGAGCAAGAAATTGTACTTTTTGAAGTTGGCAAAAAATCTATGGTTAAATATTTCAATGTTCATGTGATCACTGTGAAATTGTTTTTTTATTTTGTTCCATTAAAAATAGGAATCTACTATTTTCCATTGCCTATTTGATGATACTCAAAGCCAATGCCTTTCATTATTTCTTTGTTGTACTGATTCCTGCCGTCGAAGATGATCTGATTTTTTATTCTTTTAGATATCTCATCAAAGTCTGGGCTTCTAAATTCCTTCCATTCAGTTACAAGGATCAAGGCATCTGCATCATCAACTGCTTCGTATTTGTTCTCTGAAAACTCTATGTTCTCGTTGCCTTTGAAGTAATAAGTTTTAGCAAGGTCCATGGCCTTTGGATCGTAAGCTTTAATTTTAGCGCCTCTTTTTGTTAATTCATTAACAATAACAATGGATGTTGCTTCTCTCATATCATCGGTTTCTGGTTTGAATGAAAGGCCCCAAAGGGCAAATATATATCCTGAGAGGTCTTCACCGAACTTTCCTGTTACCTTGTTTACAAGGGAAAGTTTCTGTTGTTCGTTCACAGATTCAACTTCTTTCAGTATACTTGCTTCGTAGCCAGTATCTGCAGCTGTTCTAATGAGTGCCTGAACATCCTTTGGGAAACAGCTTCCACCGTAACCGCAACCAGCGTATAAGAAACTGTAACCTATTCTATTGTCACTACCTATTCCAAATCTGATGTTGTTGATATCGGCACCAACCCTTTCGCAGATGTTGGCAATTTCATTCATGAAGGAGATACGTGTTGCAAGCATGGCGTTGGCAGCGTACTTGGTCATCTCGGAACTTCTGATGTCCATGATAACGAATCTTTCATGATTTCTGATGAATGGAGCGTAAAGTTCCTTCATGGTTTCAATCACGGTTTCATCATCGGAACCTATGACCACCCTGTCGGGCCTCATGAAGTTTTCAACTGCAGCTCCTTCTTTTAAAAATTCTGGATTGGAAACCACATGAACCTGATAATCCACACCACGATTCTTTAGTTCTTCCTTAATTGTGGCTTTTACTTTATCCGCCGTACCTACAGGTACTGTGGATTTGTTCACCACTATCATATCATGGGACATCAGCTGTCCTATTTCCTGAGCAGCTGAAAGAACATGCTGCAAATCTGCACTTCCATCTTCATCCATTGGGGTGCCCACCGCTATGAAACAGATATCTGAGTTATCAAGACCGTCCTTCAGATACTTTGTGAAGTGGAGATCTCCGTTTTTATGGTTGTTCACCACTAAATACTCCAGACCTGGTTCGTATATGGGTATGATACCCTTTTTCAAGTTTTCAACCTTTCCATCATCAATATCAACACAGTAAACCGTGTTTCCCATCTCTGAAAAACAGGCACCTGTGACGAGACCAACGTAACCTGTTCCTATTATTGTGAGTTTCATATAATTACCTTCAAATTTAGTATATTACTGGAATTTAGTATATATTATCTAAGAACTTTCATAAAAAAAGTTTATAATATTTTCTTGCATATTCGATATAAAACTTAAGTGCATTATTTCTGAACCAGTATTGAATTCGTCAATGAGTTTTTGTTAAATTTTAGTTATCATCCAATAGATATAATAATTTGTTCCCTTTAACATTATTTTTGTTTAGTTTTATGAGGGGGATGAGGTTAGGGACTACAATGTTGGGAAGATTGGGGCTTTCCTTGTAATGTTAATTTGGTTATCCTCCTCATAAACGTTTCTTTTTATGATAAAGAAGATATAAAAGCGTTTACCAGAATCCCACCCAAATCTATACCAACTCCTAACTTTTTAAGTATATTCTGTATGGTTTTATTGTGTAATGTTTTGCAGTATATCTTCCCACTCTTCTACTCTATACTTTAAGAGGTAACTCTTTTTAATATCCTTCTGTGCATTTTCAACTATTTTAATCCTTAAATTTTGATCTAAAATTAATTTTTCTAATTTTAGTTCCCACTCGGCACTGTTTTTAGCAAGCAATCCATTGAAACCGTCTTTAACGACTGAGTTATAAGGTGGGAGGTCACTGTATACTCCGGGCACACCTAAAGCGGTGTATTCAATATACTTCAATTCACTTTTAGCTTCATTAAAAATAGTATTCTTTAATGGAGCAACCATTATGTCACAGTTAACATTACCCTTAATAAAATTCATAAAGGATACAAAATCAGTAGCATCATGGGGGACTTTGACTTTAGTGAACCATGATTCTTCAGTTTCTTGATTCATACCCCCAATAATGTGAAATTTAACTTCAATCCCATATTTTTCTTTAAATTTCTTGATTATGTTACATAGGGGATCTCTCATCATTAACAAATCATCATCATGTGTTAATGTGCCAAAATAGCCTATATCAATTGAATTAGTTTTATGTGCTGTTTTTATATCCTTCATTGGTTTTAATTCATTAACTAAATAGTTTTGGACAACTGATGTGTTGTTCATGTCTCTAAAACGTTCTGCCAATGTATTAGTTGATACCGTTACCAGATCTGAATTTTTAATTAGATATTTCATAGCATCAATTCTATTTTTAAAAAAGGCATAACTCACATGATTTTCATCTAATGAGAACAGATCATCATCTAATTCATATATGACTTTAATATTATTATATTTGCACTTTTTTAAAAGTATTTTAGAAGTTTCAATGTCCAAAGCTCCTCTCTGGATAATTATTACATCGAATAATTTACATTCCATTATTTTGTTAACAGCTACCCTAGCGAAAACATCTATATCATAAAAGAATATTTTAAATCCTTTTTTTAAGCTAAGCTGTTTTAGTGGTGAGTATAAACGAATATAAGGACATGCCTGTATGTTTTTTAGATTTCCTTGTATAAAAACTCCAATTTTCAGGTCAGAACTTAAATTTAATTCATCTGATTTTAGATACAGCACTGGAGTAAGAGGATCGTCAATGAAATTACTTTCGGATAATATTCTTTCTTTCTCATATAAGACATAGTGTACCAAGGGATTCATATTTGAATTTTGGATATCAGGATGATTTTTTAGGTAGTTATCACCATCAAATAACCTGTTAGGTTTTCTGCTTTCTTTAAAACCATGGTACATGTAGTGGAGTATTGGATCTCCATAGGATTTTTTGACATCTGCACTGTTTTTTATGTAATACTCCGTGTCTAACAAATCGTTCTTTTTAATTGCGTTATAACCCTTGATGTTGATTAAAGTGTTTTTAAACCCACTATTATTACCTTTAATCAGGATATATAACCTGGGAAACTTTGAAATCAACCTTTGTTTGAGTGATCTGTCACTACCGTTAAAGTTTTTTAAAGTACTCTCTCTCATAACTAATGTCCTCAATGAATACTGTTATTGTATTATTAGCCTGTTAAACCTTTAAAATAGATTTTATTTTTTTAAAGTTTCATGAGGGGGATGAGGTTAGGGACTACAACATTGGGAAGATTGGGGCTTTCCTTGTAATGTTAATTTGGTTATCCCCCTCACAAACGTTTCTTTTTATGATAAAGGGAATATAAAAGCGTTTACCAGAATCACACCCAAATCTGTACCAAGTTTTTAAAAAAAAAATTTAAAATTTTATAATTCAATTAATTCTCTAGAGAGACAGCATCATCTAGGGAGAGACAGTATCTTACTTATCTTTTGATTTTAGCGGTTATTCGAGAGCTTATCCTCTTTGATTTATTTAGATAACCAGAGGTGGTTAAATATTTGACATGTTCTTTTTGACTTGCGCATATTTGATCTTTGAGGTATTTTATCTCTTTTTCCAATCTTTTTTGGGTTTTTAAAAGCTCTTCCAAAGATTCTTTGATACATATGGCCTCATCATAATCTTTAGTCCCTATGCTACTGAATAGGGGGATCAAATATTTAGGTAGCTCTGTATCGTAGTTTCTAAATTTTTCAAAAAGAAAACTTATTTTCTCAAGAAGTTCCCTTTGTTCTGCTACGGTTAAACTACTCAACAGGAAATTATTTGCCCAGAACTGGAGGTGATTATTAAAGAGGATGGGGAAATACTCTTCTCTCCCATTATCAATGAGAATGGAATAGGCTTCCACATACCCCTTTGTCATTAACGTAAGATTTTCCATAGTTTTGCTGTGGCTTAAGGATTCCTGTCCTTCTGAATCGCGTATCCTAAAGTAATACGAAAAATAATCCTTCAAATAAACAATGCCATCTGCTTTCATGAATGTATCAAGGACAAAAACCAAATCTTCGTTGGGCAGTTTTTCTTTGAACTGAAATTTATTATCCAGGATAAAACTCCTTTTATATATCTTGGTCCATACTGAAGGAGCTAATATCAACAATCTGGGGTCATCATGGATTGTTTTCACTTTTATTTCAGTCAGATCTCCAAAATCACCATATATTCTTTGTTCTCGGTCGTCAAAAACATTTATATAACTGCCCAATACCACGTCGACGTTTTCTTCAACAATTTTATTGTACAAGATATCACATGCATCTGCAGCATAATAATCATCATGATCAAGAAACATTAAATATTCTCCAGTTGCTTTCGTTATACCAATGTTTCGGGGGGTTCCTGCTGAACCACTGCTTTTTGGTAAATGGATTGCTTTAAAATTTTCATACATGGAGTCATATTCATCCACTATCTCTCTACTTTTATCTGTGGAACAATCATCAACCATGATCACTTCAAGATTCTCTAAACCAATGGTCTGGTTGACAATGGAATTTAAAGTGTCTTTTAGGTATCTCTCAACGTTGTAAATGGGCACTATAATACTTATTTTAGGTTTCATACTATCAACATCTCTGGTAATGGGGCGGTAAATAATTTAAAAAAGTTGAATTTGCATATAACCTTTTAAAAATGAAAATGTACTCAGTTGTCCTTAAACATATTCAACTTTTATTTTTTCAAATTTTTTGTTAAGTTTTCCAATTCTTTTTTGTTCATTTCTGATTCTTTCAGTTTTACACCTTTTTTCTTTAATTAACTCTTCCAGTAACCTTGATTGGTCATCGAAGTTTTTGGTTTCAACTTTGTACTCCAATCTCTGGAACCACTTAATAAAAAAGGAGGGGTACTCTTTATTTTCTACATCTAAAATCAACTCTCTTCTAATTAAACCATACTTTGGGAAATACTCATTGAAATTATCCATGGTTCCTTCGGAAATATCCTTTAAGAATGATTTGAGTCCATAAAATACCTTTTTTATTTCCTCGTTAGAAAATTCCCATACAAAAATCCAATCTAAAATGTTTTTATCAACAAAATGGAGATTTAACCATTCTATCATTTCGCGATGTTCTGGATAGTCCTTTATGAGATCATGCAACTGATTGTTGATATAAACCAGGTCAAAACATTTCTTTTTATGTTTTTGCTGCGTAATTGAATTTTTTTCTCTTCTTTTCCTGTAAAAATAGGTACATTCATCTGTTACATAGATTTTATCGGCGTTGAATGAAATTTCCGCGGAGACTACGTTATCTTCATAGAGTGTTTTTGGAAATTTCATAAGATGACTCAATCGTGTGGAATAAACCTTATTACACGAAGATGTTGCAAAAATAATTTCTGGAACAGCACTGATCTCGGAAATTAAACCCTTTTTCTTAAAAATTTCCTCATGGATGCTTTGAGCAGATTCTACTCCTTCTTCGCTGTAATGATCATAGGGGTAGATGAATAAATCGCAACCATGTTTTTCCATATGTTTAATTGCCACTTCGTAAGTATTTTCTGAAATAAAATCATCGCTATCAATAAAACTAATGTAATCGGATGTAACACATTTTAAACCAGTTTCACGCGCAGAACCTAATCCTAAATTCTTTTTATGTTCTAAAATTTTAATTGAAGGATAATCCCGGGCATACCTTTTAACAATTTTCATACTGTTATCTGGAGTGCAGTCGTTTACAACGATAACTTCTATATTTTCTATGCCTATTGTTTGGTTTACAATTGAGTTCAAGCATTTACCAATATATCTTTCCACATTGTAAACTGGAATAATAACACTTATTTTATAATTGTTTTTTTCAAACTCCTGTTTGTTATGGGGGTTCATTAAACATCATTCTCCATTTTAATTGCTAAAATTTTAAAATTCTACTTTTAGAGGCCTCTTTTTTCTTGTATCCCATACAAACTGTAATGTATCAGTGGATTCATATTTGATCGCTTTACATCTGAATACTTTTTCATGTATTTAGTAGTGTTAAATTGGGAGTTGGGTCTTCTACCTTCTTTAAAACCGTGATAAATATAATGTAACAGAGGATCCATTCCAGATGTCCTAACATCAATGTTGTTCAGGAGGTAGTAACCTGTGTCAAACAGTTTATTCTTTTTAATTGCCTTATAACCCTTTATATTGATTAAAGTCTGTTTGAATCCGTTGTTGTCCCTATTAAAGAAGATGTATAAACTTGGTAGTTTTGAAATTATCTTTTGAGAGAAGGATCGATTTTTGTTGCTCAAATACTCATTTTCATAAATATTCGATTGTAACTTGGAAATTTGCGAACTTAACTCATCCAAATCCTTTTCTTTTCCTTCCAGTGTGTTGATAAGGTGTTCCTGTTCATATATCAAATCATAGGATAATTTCAGTTGTTTTTCCAACTCTTTTAACTGATTTTCCATACCTTTCATAGAATTCTTAGCTAATTCCAATTCATGGTCTTTTAGTTCGAAATATGTAATTTCAACCTTACTTCTCTCATATTCAAGAGCTTTTAGAAGATCCGCATTTTCTATACATTCTTTAACAATTGTTTCTGTTTGATTATTTTTAGGATATAGAATTCCAAGTCCAAAAAATGCTTCGATAGTTTCAAATGAGAATTCTAATTCGGATTCATCAATAAATTGTTCTATTGCAGTTAATACTCCATTTTTCGGGGTGTTTTCGTAGATAGAATTGCAAGAAAATTCATTCAGGCCACCTTTTTCTTTCAAGTTGCTTTGGCCGGGATAGACTCCTAATTTTTTGTAGGGTTGTCTTTGAGTTTCAGGTATATTCTCAGGGTTGTAGTATAGGTCCCTTCTTCCATATGGCCAGCAAACATCGTGCAGGAATATGAGAGGGAATTTTTTTCCTTTGAATTGCCTTTCAATTGTTTTTAATTCGTTGTATACGGTGTACCAGTTGTGATCTCCGTCTATCAGAATAACGTCGTAATCTTTTAGAAGAGGTAATCTGCTGAGGCTCAGTTCCTTGTATATCTCAAATTTGTCCCCATATTCGGCTTTGAATTCATCAACATCAAAACCTGGAAGTGGATCTATGGCAGTCATATGTGCATCGTGATCTATACAATACTTTAAAATGTTTTTAGTGTTTATACCTGTGTCTGAGCCAATTTCAACGATATAACTAGCTTTAACGCGTTCTATGATTGGCAACATTAATATATTCCAAAATCTATTCATCCCTAAACATCTCCATAATTGTAACTTTGAATTTAATTTGTTATTATTAAAATGTATTTTTTAATATTTAATGCTTTTAATTATATTATTTTCAAGCCATTTTTCTCCGGTATATCAATAACTTAATTATAATATAAAATAAGAATTTATACTCTTTATTTGGATAGTAAAAGAATTAGTGAAATGTTATTCCAAGAATTCGTACTTCATATTTTCCAAAAACCTTTCAGTCCTTATTTCCAAGATAATATCGGGTTTATACCATTCTATAATGTTTTTATTAAAAAACCAGTGATCCCAGTAAAGTAACATCTCACTGAAGTACGTTGATAAAACATCTTTCAAAAAGTCAAGTGAGGAATCTCTAAAAATTAAAACCCTTAGATCCGTTGAACCCTGAGGATTCGTGTAGTGCTCAGTTTTTCTCCGACCTACGGCTTTGAATTCTTCAGGAATGTTTTCTCTTAAATCTATAAGAAAAGTATTTTTGAAGGTTTTAACCTCTTCATTCAAATAAATCTCCTTTTCTTCCTCGGGGTAAGACCAGTTTTTAGGCCAGGTAAGATCACCATTGTGCAGGGACTCTTCAATGGATATCTGTTTATCCAATAACTCCCTGAATTCTTCCCTTCCAAAATCAGGGTTCACGTAATTCAAATAGGCATAAGATAATTCCTTTCCACCTAAATAATTGATATGGGAATTGTTTTTAAAATAACAGTTTTTATCTAAATTTCTTACAAAATCTGGAACTACATTTTGGAACAAATCACAGTTTCGTTTGACCAATTTGACTTCAAATGGCAAAAACTCTTTACAGACCACACTTTTGTCGGGTATAACAAAGAAAAAGTATTTGATACCTTTAGAAGTACAGTACTCTTTTTTAAGGGATAATGTTTCTAAAAACTGTTTTGAATTAAATTTGCTGCTGTAAGAATAATCAAAATGTTGTCTAAGTTCATTATTGGAGTCATTTGTTAAAAATAGATAACCGTCGTTGCCCTTCAAAGCTAGTTTTTCAACGTCAGCGTAACTGGGCATTGTAACAAATTTTTTTTGAAGGGCTTTGTTCTGACTTAAAAGTTCATGGTAAGCTTGGATGAGTTCATTCTTTTCATTTAAAGGGTTCAATTTGTCAGGTATTATTCTATTTATTTTATTTTCCTGTGGGATGTCTTTAAGGTGGGGAACATAAAATATATTGATACCTTCAATTTCAATATTTCCTGGAGCATTGCTTGGGTCTAACCTGAGCTTTTTAATCTCCTTTTCAGAATGTATTAAAAATTTATACGTTTTTTCCGTACCTGATTCTAACATCTGAAAAGAACGTAAAGCTGGTTTGAATGGTTCATCCTTTTGGTAACTCCAATAAAATTCAATGACTTCACCACGTTCTGCCTTAATTTTTATGGATATATTTTGAATCAAACCATCAGGTAACTTCTTTATTATAATAATTGGGTCGTTGCCTGTGGCTTTATATTTCCAGGGGCCCAACTCTACTAGATCCTTGTTTATCTGAACATCTTTAGGCTTTAAATTAATTATCATAGTTTCCCGAGCTAACGTTTCAATTAAAATTTCATAGATTCCTATTTAAAACATCTAAAATCGTTTCTGCCCTTTTTTGGAAGGTGCATTCATTTATTATCTTATTTTGACCTGTTTCAGCCTTTCTGGATCGTTCGTCATCATTTTTTGAGTAGTGATCTATCAGCTCATGGAGTTCTTCAGGAGTTTGGTAGGTCACAAGCGCATCCCCAAAGACAGATTCAGCACCTTCAACCCTGTCGGATACTATGAATGCTCCAGATGCAAACCCATCAAACAAACGATTGGACACAAATCCTTTATTTCTCATGTCATCCCAGTGGTCATTCAGAAGTATTTTACAGGATGAATAGGCTTTTCTCAGCTCTTTGTTTGGTATGTGTTCGCCTTTGATGTACTGATCAGGTATCAGTCCTTTCCAGTTGGTTCCATAAACTGCAAGGTCGTAATCTGTGGGCAGCAGATCTTTTATTATCTTTCTGTAAACTTTTCTTGAGTTTCCAACGAAGAGCAGGTCATATTTGTACTTCTCATCAGGATCTGGATGGAAGAGTTCAGGATCCGTGCACTGAAGCATGGTCCCCACAGGAACGTCAACCTCTCCAGCTATTTTTTGCGCCCATGGTTCTGAAGCTATGAAAACATGGTCGTACAGGTTGTACTCATCAACACTCACGTCATCTGGATGAGATATGTTCCACATGATATTGAAATGATGTTTTTTGGGTTCGTAACGGCTCAAACCCCTTAAAACTATGACTGCGTCGCAGCGGGCATCTCCATCACTATCCCATTCAGGCAGAACCTGAAGTATCACACTACATCCTATCTTTTCTAACTCCTTCTTCAGACCCAGAGCCATGTGGTAATCTCCCCATTCCTGAACTACCTCCCAGTTGGGTGAAGGTATTTTAATGGCGATTTTGGTTTCAAGAACGTAGTTTTCAAGAATGTCTCTTATGGTTCGGGCCCTGTGGTCGTAGGTGTGATTGGAGAGCACGAAATCCTGCAGTTCCTTGATTTTGAGAGTTCTCTCTTCATCATGGGATAAGTAGTGTTCAAGGAGGCTGTTCAGTTCTTTTTTGGACCTGTAAACAGGTAAACTGCCATTGAAGGTCTCATTTGCACCCAGTTCTCCATTGGTTATTACAAGAACTCCACTGGCAAGGGCATCGTAAACCCTGCTGTTAACGGATCCGTACTCTTTGGTTACTCTGTTGGCATCGTCAACAACGATCTTAGTTGATCTGTAGATCTCAGGCATCTTCTGATAGTTGACGAATCCCTGATGGTAATCCTTGAACTTCTCAAAGTTTTCCCAGTTTTTACCGTAGAGGTTGAACTTGTAGGGTAAGCTTTCAGGGTCCAGCATATCAATTATTTCACGTGGATCATCCCAATAACTACCTGTAAAACAGTAGTCACATTTTAAAGCCTCATTTACAGGTATTGTATTGTTGAACATGGTTGGATCCGTTGCTAGGGGTAGTAAAAAAGTTTTTTTCCCGGTTCTTTCCATGATATAATTGCAGCCGATTTCACTTGGGGCCATCACAATATCGTAGTCCATAAAATCAGGGTTGGATATCCATCTACTTAGCCAGTTCCGAGGCCAAGCCATTTTAATCAACAAATTGTTATTTGATTGAATTTTACGGATATCATATGCATCCAGAAGGGAAATTACAACATCCACATCTTCATCAACTTCGTACCAATCCTCAGACCCTTTCCTTGACAGGAAGCTTATTTCCCATCCGAATTTTTTCAGACTGTCACCAAGAGACAGGGCAGTGAAGTAATCCCCTGCAGTACTGTTCTCACCAGTTTCTGTGACTGCAAAGGCAATTTTCAAAGGTTTTTCAGAAAATAAATAGTTGCAGTTCAATTTATCCATCAAAAGTTCCCTGCGCAACCATTTATTCCACTTCTCCATGAACAAGCTCTTGTTGCTCAAACGCCTTTCTTTAACTTCATGTCCTTTGTTCTTTTCTTGGGTTCCAAATTCATAGTGGAATAAAAGCGTTTTTGGGGAGTAAATATTTTTGTAACCTTCCTTCAGCAGCTTTAGGCAGAGATCAACATCTTCGTAGCCATAGAGGTATCCTTCATCCAGACCCCCAACCTTGAAATATTTATCTTTCTCAACGAGCAGTGCTGCTGCAGTAACTGCAGCTCGAACTTTATCATTCTCTTCAGCTTCAAAGGTTTCTCCATTGCACATATTGTATGGTTTGATGAAACCCTCTTCTTCCTTAAAGGCTACTCCTCCATGCTGAACTTTGAAGGAATTTTTACGGTTGTGACGTGATTTGGAACAGTCAGGGTAAACCAGTTTTGCCCCAACAGCACCTGTATCCTTTGATCTCAGTGCAGTTAACATCATCTGGTTGAGCCAGCCATAGGTAGGTTCAACGTCGTTGTTTAAAAGTAGTAAATATTCACCTTTTGCAGCTTCTGCAGCGTGGTTGTTTGCCTTTGAAAAAGATTCATTTTCCTTATTTGCAATGATCCTTAGGGGTAAGTTATCTGAAAGTTCTTCTAAGAACTGTACAGATTTGTCAGTGGATGCGTTGTCAACCACCAAAATTTCGTAGTTGGGATACTGGATATTTGCACTGAAATCGTGGAACAACCTCTTTAAATGGTTCAAACCATTTCTGTTAATGATTATAATTGAAACAAGTGGTGCGTGCTCACCAAAGTCATGTAACTCCATAACAGCAGTGTTGTTGTTTATTATTGATTCGTAAAGTTCCTTTTTCTGGCTTTCTGTAAGTCTCTCCCTTTTGAGGTATTCATTTATTAAGGAGGCACTTCCCTTAACCTTGGAACCTGTTTTACATTTCAATGTTTTATAATCGTCTCTTAAGTGATTTCTGAGTCTCCTTAACTCATCGTAACCTTTTACTTCTTTTACTTTAGGCGGAACCTTTACCATTTGTATTCTCCAGTGAATATTGATTTTTAAGCGTTGTTTTGTCATTCAATATATTAATGTCCTCAATAATAAAATTAACAACTAATCTATTTAATTAGATTGTTAAAATTAGATTAAACAAATATTTTATAAATGTTTAGGCAATGAAATGATCGTCATGATCTGTGGTCTTTTCTTCAATTTTATTTTTTTTAAAGGTTTTATTCTGAAAAATTTGTGCCATACTAATTTACCCATTTCCCTAAATTTTGTGTATGGATAGTATGAGATTTATAATTTATTTTTGTCCGACTGGTAGAAATATTTTTGATTGTTAATTATTGTAATTATAACAACTTTGGGTAACACAGATGTTACGGATTTTAAAGTTGGATGTAGTTAAAGAATAGCAGATTCAATAAATAAGTTTATATAGCGACATCAATGTTTAATAAATATTGCTTTATATTTTCCTTTAACATTTAATTCAAGACATATTTATGTTGATATTATGAATAAAAATAGTAATTATAGATTTAACAATAACTTTGATTTTCTAAGAGTTCTAGCAGCTTTATTAGTTATATTATCCCATTCATTTCCTCTTGCAGGTCATAAAGCGGAGATATTTGTCTCAATCACAGGTTTTATGACTTTTGGTTATCTGGGGGTTATAATCTTTTTTGTTATTAGTGGTTATCTTATAACTAAAAGTTGGTATGGAAATCCATCAACATCTCAGTTTTTCTGGAATAGATTTCTTAGAATAGTTCCGGGACTTGTAGGTGTTGCTTTATTCACAATATTCCTTTTGGGGCCATTTGTAACCACTCTTCCAGTTTCGGACTATTTTCAAAATCCAGCAACTTGGAATTATTTAAGTATAATCACTATATTTGGGGTAATTTATACTTTACCCGGTGTTTTTACTACTAATGCTTTTCCAAATGCTGTTAATGGTTCAATATGGACACTACCTTTAGAGTTTAAAATGTATATCCTAGTATTTATCACAGGATTTCTTAAACTTCACAAAAGATTAATATTAATGATATTAACTTTAATGTTGATATTTTATTTCTTCATTGATCTCAATTTTAGCACATTTTTTTACAATATTCTATATTGGAATGGAGCTTCATCTATTCAACAGTTAGGATCTTCACCTGTTACACATTTTGAGTTATCCTATCCCCTATTTTTCATGATTGGATCATTATATTATCTTTATGAAAAGAAAATTAACTATAGTATTAAGCTTGCAGTAGTGCTGCTTATAATATGGATACTATCATTCAATACTCCCCTCTTTAGCATAGCATCTTTTATTAGTTTACCTTATTTAGTTTTGTACATGGCTAAAACTCCAGTATATCCTTTAAACAAGATTAGTAAGTACGGAGATTTCAGTTATGGTATGTATATTTATGCATTTCCTGTTCAACAAACTGTGGTACATTTCATAAGTGACATATCTGTTATTGGACTGTTTTTGATATCCTCATGCTTAACTTTAATATTATCAATTTTATCATGGAAACTTATAGAATCCAAAGCATTAAAATTGAAAAAATTTAATATTGGTGAGTATTTTAAGGTTAATATCCTGTATAAATCACCAATTTATTTCCATTTATGTGATTTTTTGGCTTACATCCAAAAATTCAAATTTTTTAAGGATAATGAAAAATAATTAAGATGATTTAGGATTAAAAAAATTAAATAAAGAATATTCATTCATTTAGAAACTAATTAAATAATTTTTTTTATTGAAAGAGTAATTTTACGAAGGGGAGCAGTGATCATCCATGACATGCTACTCTCATACTCTTCAATTTTATTCTGTAAATATTTTTTTTCTAAGATTCGGGCTTCTTTTATTTCATTTAATTTCCTTGAAAGATCATTTATTTCACTTTTTAATCTTTCTTCTTCCTTTACGGATTCTTTCTTGTAATTCAAGTAGGACAAAGCAAGCCATTCGGATCCTTCTAAAATGTTTGAAATATACTCCACTTTTTGGGGAGTGTATTTTATTTTTATGTTTTTGCAGAAACTCAAGTCCAGTGGGGTTTCTTTAATTTGAACTTCCTTTAACTCCTCTGTTAACGCATAACTTTTGGCAAAGTCTATGATATTCTCATTTAAAACTTCTTTATTTTCCTTTAATTTATTGAAAATTATTTGCTGGTGAAAACCTTGGCCTTCTATTCTCTTCAATCTGGATAAACTGTAAATCCAACCAACAGTTATCTTGGATATTGTTTGCTCCTTGGATCTTATGGGAAAATGGGCTATGCGCAAATTTTCATTAAAAACAGATTTTATAACTTCATCATATCTTGAATCGAATGTTAATCCATGGTTACCCATTGTTAATTTCACATCATACTTTTTAACAAGTTCCTTTGGAATTATAACTTTGTAAAAATTTTCTAAATTATCTTCCCTTGCAGAGGTTATTCTTGCAGGTACAAACTCCTCATTTTTGGTAAAATCTGGAACAAAGGTTCTCCATTTCACATAATAAAAGGTTTGGCTTTCAATTTGTTCTATGATGTCTCGGGGATTTCCTTGTTTGGATGATATAATAAATTCATCTGCATCTAAGGGGACAACAACATCTGCCTTAAATTCATTCACAGCTTTTATCAGTAATTTGTTCATTTTGGTGGCTTGTTCATAGTCCCGGTCAGTATCTTCGAAAATTATGATGGGTAGCCCTTCATTTTTTAGCTGCTTTAAGATTTCAAGAGTGTTATCTGTACTCCCATTATCTAAAATAATCATTCCATCCATTATATTGGTGTTATAACGGACAAAGGATTCTATTATATCCGCTTCGTTTTTCACCATACTAATAGAAAAGATTTTTTTATCCATTATCATATTGAACATTTGAGACATTATTTAAACTTTCCTTTTTTGATGTATTTCAAGTCATGTCTTATTTGGATACTTATTTTTGGTTAAAAATAACTTATCACTTAACTTTTAAATACGATTAGAGGATTTAATTATTCAAACAGGATTTAGGGTATTTTAAATTTAAATCTATGTGGGTTCCAATTTTTTTAATAAATTTTTATATTAAAATGAGAAATGCTTAATTTTTAATAATGTTTTGTATTCTCGATTCGTACTCTCCTCTTGTTGAACTTGTAGATATGGCTTTTTTTAAATCGTAATAAAACCCACTTTTTACTTTTTCATGTTCCATTCCATTATTCCTGAACATTGCATTCCAGATATGGAATCCCCATATTTCCTCAAATTTTAATTTTGGAACTATTTCCTTTGAAGGTTTTAAAAAATCTTCATAATCAAAAAAATTTATTGATGCAATAAAATTGGTATTAGTTAAATAATCATAATATTCTTTATAATTAGTATCCATCATGGATTTAAGTAATCTAGGGCCAGTATCACCATGTTTTACATTATCTCTAACTTTTTCCATATGATTAATCATGGCTTTCAGTAATTTGTCATTTTTTCTAAGTTTTAAAAATGCGTTATTTGGATTTACACTTCCATCAGGGTTAAGTTGGGATGAAATTATGTTTTCATTTAAATTAAGGTCATTTATATTTTTTATAGATAAAACATCACAATCAAACCATGCACCTCCTTTTTCATACAAGCGTTTTGCCCTAAACCAATTTGCAAATCCTGAATAAGAACCTTTATTAAAACCCTCTTTATATGCAAAAATGTTTGATTTATCAAGTATTTTATTTGCATCTGTGATTTTAATTCCCTTAGGAACGTTATCCAATTTGTTATAAGTATACAGTGTTACATTGTGTCCAGTTAAAATCATAGATTTTAAGGACAACTGCTGTAACTCTGGCAGTTCATTGTTGTCATCTATCCATAATGTAAACATCTCATTATTTTGGTCTTCAGTATTATTTTTTCGTAGTTTTTTAAAAGTAGGCTTTAATATCTTTGAATTTTTTAATGAAAAGTTTAATTTGTTCATGTAAATCATCTTAATATATTTATATATGTTTTTGTTCAGTTTATGAAAGTTAACTGGAAGAATTTGATGTCTTTGTTGATGTATTTCTTTGATGTGCCCCTAAATATTCTTAAATATTGTCTTAGTAGTGAATGCCTATTTTTACAGTTATTAACGTGTATTCACTGTTTACGTATTCTTTTAATGAGTTAATGATTATTTTATGTTTTTTAACGTGGGGATGTTTTTTTTTTAAACTTGTTTAGATTGTATAATCATCTGTGAAAACTGTTACTTGATTTTTGCAGTGTGTTTTGAGTTTTTTGTATTAGTTTTTCGGAGAGGTTCTTTTTAATGATTAAAATGGTGTTTTTTGTTCCTTTTTCTTTATGACTATTGGTGATTTGTCTTTTTTCCATGTGTCTCTCCTTTTTCTTTGAGACATATTCGTTGTGGATTGTTTTTTTAAACCTTTATCGCTGAGGATCGGTACAATTTCATTTATTTCAATTTTTCCAGATAAAACAGGATATTTTATGTTTTTTGTTAGATATTCCTCAAATTCGTTAGATAATCTGTCAATACTTTCCCATTTATGACCTAACTCTTCGGATAAACGATTTACACTATTCTTGTCTTGATTCATTATTATACAGAATATTTCACTTAAAGGTAAGTGTTCATTGGTAAATATAGTATCAGAGAAATCTGTAAAGTTTTTACCATATTTATTTCACGAATAATGCCTTCCTCTCTTGTTATACACATAACTCCGTTTATAAAGCTCGTAAGAACCACATTCCAAGTAATAAACACCATTAAACCCTCTTCTATTTTAAAAAAATTTAAAGCCTTTTCCTCCTGTGGAATAACCAATTCCAACACCAAATCACTCTTCATACTTAAGATGAACGTTAAAAAAAAGTTAATTAAAGAATTTTCGTATTGAAGATGTAATTTTACGAAGTGGGGATGTGATCATCCAAGATGTACTATTTTCATACTCTTCAATTTTATTATGTAACTGCTTTTTTTCTAAAATTTTTGATTCGTACAGTTCCTCCATCTTCCTTGAAAGATCAGTAATTTCACTTTTTAATCTTTCTTCTTCCTTTATTGATTCTTTTTTGGAATTTAAGAACGATAAAAGGAGCCATTCATAACTTTCTAGAATGTTTGGAAGGGGCCAGACTTTATTAGGAGTATATCTTATTTTTATATTTTTACAAAAACTCAAATCAATGGGTTCTTCTTTGAGATTGATCTCGTTTTCAGTATCTTGTACTGAATATTTTTTGGCAAAGTCTATGAGGTCCTGGTTAACAATTTCCTTATTTTCTTTTAATTTATTAAACATTATTTTCCAGTGGAAGTTTTGACCTTCTGGTCTTCCAAATCTTGATAACGTATAAATCCAGCCCACAGCTACCTTGGAAATGAGTTGTTCCTTAGATCTTATGGGAAAATGGGCTATACGCAGATCATTGTTAATAACACTGTTTATAACGTCATTATATTTTGGATCGAATACCAGATTATGGTTGCCAAATGTTAATTTAACTTTATAATTTTTAACAAGTTCCTTTGGAATTATAACCTTGCACATCTCCTTTGAGCTATCTCTTGCAGATGTTATTCTTGCAGGTATAAAATCGTCATTTTTATTAAAATCTGGAACAAATGTTCTCCATTTCACATGATAATATGTGTTAGGTCCGATTTTTTCCAGTATATTTCGGGGGTTCCCCTTGTTGGATGAGATAATAAATTCATCGGCATCTAATGGAACAACGATATCTGCCTGAAATTCCTCAACAGATTTTATCATCAGTTTACTCATTTTGGCTGCTTGTTCATGTTCCCTGTCCGTATCTTCAAAGATTATTATGGGTAAACCCTCGTCTTTAAGTTGTTTTAAGATTTTAAGGGTATCATCGGTACTACCATTATCCAAGATAATCATTCCATCCATTACGTTGCTATTGTAACGGACAAAGGATTCTATTACATCAGCTTCGTTTTTCACCATGCTGATGGAGAAAATTTTTTTATCCATATTTTTTTGTAATATGGCCCCTTTATTTAAAATTTTTCTTTTTCAATGCATTTTAAGTTATATTCTCTCTTAAATTCTTTATTATGGATAAAAAAGAACTTTTACCATTAAATGGTTTTGAAAATAATAAAGTTAGTTAAAAGTCATGTATCCCAATTAGAAAAATATTATTACCACTAAGCAAAATGGATATCAATGATTAAAAGAATGCTTAGGGATCAAATAAGAAAGAGAGGTTGGGTAAGAGAGTTGGAAATAAAAAATGAGGCTTTGAAAAATCAATTAATCCTCAGTGAAAAAGAAAATGTGTCTTTAAAAGATCAATTATCCAACCTAAAAATAGAAAATGAAAGGTTATCATTTCAAAGGTCAGAGTTGATTGGCTACAGTTTAAAAACCAATCTACGAGGACTCAGTCCTGATGAGGGTAAACCTGCCATATTGAAATACGTTCTGGAAAATATAAGGAAAGATGCAAAGATTCTAGATGTGGGATTTGGTTCAGGGGTGTATGGTAAGTTACTGAGGGCTTTTTATTACCAAAATATTGATGGTGTGGATGTATATGATAAAAATATCCATGAAATGGGCCTTGATAAGATCTACGACAACATATTCATAGAAAACATCTTGAATTTCCATTTTGACCATTACGATCTCATAATAATGGGTGATGTACTGGAGCACATTGAGTTAGAAGCAGCTCAGGAATTATTATTAAGATTTATGGATGATAATAAATGTAGTACAATGATAATCTCAATCCCCTATGAGTATGAACAGGGGGAGTTGTACGGTAACTCCCATGAAAAACATTTACAAGACAAAGTCACAGAGGAGTATATGAAAAGACATTATCCGTACCTTAAATTAATAGATTCCTCCGTAATGGTCCATTCTGGAAGTACGGTGGCAGTATATGTTTGGAATGATTCTGAAGATTAAGTATAACAATGTGATAAACTATTTTAATGGGATTTAATCATGCTATACTAAATCATTTAAAAGCGTAGCTTATGTTACTAAAAAAATGGGAATGAAAAAGGGGCGATTTTATGGATAAAGTTCTTGTTACAGGGGCAGCTGGGTTCATTGGTAGTCATTTATGTGAAAGATTTATTGCGGAAGGATTTGAGGTGTATGGAATGGATAATCTTATCACAGGATCCCATGAAAATCTCAAAAATCTCCATTCTCCTTTTTTCCATTTTATAAACCACGATGTAACAGAAAATTGGGATACCCAAACAGATTTTGACTTAATACTACACTTCGCATGTCCAGCAAGTCCAAAAGATTACCTAAATTATCCTGTAGAAACCTTGAAGGCAAACTCTGTGGGGACCTTAAAAACCCTGGAATTAGCAAAATCATGTGGTGCAAGGTACATTTTTGCATCCACTTCTGAAGTTTATGGTGATGCTCTGATTCACCCACAAAATGAAGGTTACTGGGGAAATGTTAATCCAGTTGGGCCGCGCTCTGTTTATGATGAAGCAAAAAGATTTTCTGAGGCTCTTTCAATGGCATATTTCCGGAAGGGATTGGATGTCAGGATATTAAGAATATTCAATACATACGGACCGAGAATGAAAGCGAATGATGGTAGAGTAATTCCTAACTTCATTTCTCAGGCTTTAAACTCAGAATCTTTAACTGTCTACGGAGATGGTTATCAAACCAGAAGCTTCTGTTACGTGGATGATCTTGTGGAGGGTATCATGAGGATCTCCATGATCGAAGGTTTAAACGGGGAGGTCATCAACCTTGGAAATCCTGATGAACATAACATGCTGGATCTTGCCGAGATAATCCTTGAAAAAATAAAATCTCAATCAAAAATAGTTTTTGAACCCTTGCCTGAAGATGATCCACGCAAAAGGCGCCCTGACATCAGTAAAGCTAAGGATCTTTTGAATTGGGAACCTCAAATTTCATTGGATTCAGGTTTAGAAGAAAGCATTAAATTTTTTAAATCTAAATTACTGCAATAAATTTGTATATATAATCAAAATCTAGTTATTCTTTAAAACTAAAAGATACTTTAAATAGTCCTTAAGTATTGAAAAAAATTACTTTTGATGTTAATAATTAAAAACAGATTATAAGAGGATATAATGATAATTTTAAAAAACCCATTGAATTTCCTTAAAAAGGCAAACAGATCTTTTAATCTATACTTAACAAATTATAAAAAAATTGATGCTGTTATAGATGATTACCGTAAAGATCAGGAAAAAATTAACAATCTTATTAATGATTACCACAAAAATCAGGAAAAGATAAACCTCTTTATGGATGATTATTCTAGCAACAGGGATAATCTTTATAAAGCTGTTGATACCTTCAATAAAAATTATTATAAATGTAAAGAATATTTCTTTAAAGGTGAAGAACATTTATTTAACCTGGACACGGATTATTTTTTCCAGATGTGCTTTTTTAATAATATGAAACTTTTAGCATACTCCCCCCTTGAAAATAAAATATATTTAAAAACTGAAGACGGGATCGTAATTGCAACGAACAACCGTTTTTTAACTATTGACACAGTTTTTGCTCGAAAAGAATATTCCGTACCTCAGATTCATCAGTTTAAAGAATTTGTAGTTTTTGATATAGGAATGAACAGAGGTTACACTTCATTAAAATTTGCAAGTTATGATTCATGTAAAGCAGTTTATGGTTTTGAAATTGATAGTGATACCTACGATTTTGCTTTAGAGAATTTTAAGTTGAACCCAAATTTGTCTGAGAAGATTAAACCTCATAATTTTGGACTATACAATGAAGAACGTGAATTAGATCTGTACTACATTCCAGGATATGATGGAATTACCACTACAAAACTGGAGTTTGCTAAAATTCAACCAGAGTGGGTTAGAGAAAGAGAACAGATGAAAATTAAAAAAGCAAAGGTGAAAGAAGCAGGTGCAGTTATATCTAATATCATTGAAAAAGAGAACATCACCTCTAATATCATTCTAAAAATTGACACTGAAGGTGCTGAAAATAAGATCATAGATGACTTAATTGACAAAGGAGTATTAAACAAGATGGATTTAATTATTGGGGAAATGCACATGGGAGAAATTGATTTAGATGGTAAATTAGATGGATTTAAGAGGATAAGTCCTTCTCCAACCAGTGATATCTACAATTTCTGCTTTGTGAAAGAAGAGTTTTACAATGTATTTCCTCAAGCCATTACCCATTAATGTGCATTAATCAAAAATGCACATCATCAAATAGAATACATTCTAAAAATCAACTTCAGGAACTCAATTTCTTCCCGTTTAAAACTTGTAAAACTCTTAAATATGGTTTTATTTTAAAAAAAAGGATATCATATAGTTCATATTAATGAACTATAAGAACATCCCCCTAAATTAAAACTCAACAACAGTTTCCTTCAACGGCTTCCACTTCTCATCCTTCTCAGACAAAATAATCTCATCCACACCTTCAAGAGGCCATTCAACACCTATCTCAGGGTCGTTCCAGAGGATTCCACCTTCATCATCAGCATCGTAAAAGTCTGTGCATTTGTAGGTGAATTCTGCTTCGTCTGAAAGTACTAAAAAGCCGTGGGCGAATCCCTTAGGTATGTAGAACTGTTTTTTGTTGTCTTCAGAGAGTGTGACTCCTTCCCATTTGCCGTAGGTTGCAGAATCCCTTCTCAGATCCACTGCAACATCGAAGACCTCCCCTCTGATAACCCTGACGAGTTTGCCCTGTGGTTTGGTACGTTGGAAGTGAAGTCCCCTTAAAACTCCCCTTTTAGATTTGGACTGATTGTCCTGTACGAATGCATCATCGATTCCAGCCTCTTTAAACTCTTTTTCCTGGTAGGTTTCCATGAAGTAACCGCGCTCATCTCCAAACACCGTGGGTTCTATGATGTAAACGCCTTCAATGGATGTTTCCATAAATTTAAATTTACCCATAATTATTCTCCTATTTGAAATTAAACTCTTAATTTTAAATTAAATTTAGAACTATAACTGTGTACCGTTGATGAGTTCAATCAGGTACTGT
>ENA-UOOE01001137-UOOE01001137.1-fermentation-metagenome-genome-assembly--contig:-NODE-1137-length-23326-cov-53.856044_pt1 | contig 23326 bp, 20 predicted proteins | sample MGYA00245776_ERZ724021 | MGnify/ENA primary metagenome ERZ724021 (study PRJEB28704, sample SAMN03018321) | fermentation metagenome | biome: anthropogenic terrestrial biome; feature: soil... | reverse complement strand
AGTACTCCAAGTCCCAGCAAATTAAACCAAGCGGGTTGGAAAACAACCACGTCAATCTGGCTGAACTCATTAAAACCTGGAATTTGCCAGCCGCCTAATATCATCAGATAAGGGATGGCATTATTAAAGGCATGTCCGATGAGCGCTGGCAGTATTGATCCGGTGCCCAGCACCAGCCAGGCAAGCAAAGCCCCGAGCACTATCGGCGCGAGAAATTGCCAGGGCAGCATGTGCATGGCAGCGAATAGGAAGGCGGAAGCGATAATGGCGATGCGCGGTGGATACCTTCTCTTAAATCCATTCAGAAAAAGCCCTCTGAACAACGCTTCTTCGGTCAGAGGCGCTACAATAATTACGGCGACCGCCGATAGCCAATTCAACCCGGAAGACCCATAAAGGTCGCTAAAAATGGCGATCACTTCCGGTGACATTTCAAAAATCAGACGGAAAAGATTGTCCAGCTCCGAGAGCAAAACACTTAAGCCGGCAACTACTGGCAACAAACCGAGCCAGAATCCCAGCGGTAATCTGCGTATCGGAAAAACTTTTTTAATATCAAGCTGGTTGCTCTTAACGGCCGTAAAGATAATCAAGCCATAGGCTATCAAGGCGCTGACACTATAGGACAGCAGAGCGGCGTTATCCGGAGAGACGCCCAGCACCTCAAATAGTTTGCTCGTGAGCGTTTCAAACGCTATCAAAGCAAAGAGTAATTTTAGCAGCTCTCCAATGGCCTGCCAGAGACCTGGAAAGGCCTTTTCACCTGGTAAAGGAAAAGCGTTCTTCGAAGATGGCATGGTATCCTCCTCTTGATGAGAGATCATCTTAGCAAGACATCGTCATATTTCTCCTCCAAGCCCGCTCTTTCCTGCCCGGCAGCAGTCATGATCGTGAGGCAATTGTGCACCGCTCCCGCGCCTGTCGCGCCCCCCTAATCATGTTCTTACTACTCTTTTGCGGCGCATCTTGCTGTAAACCGCCCACCAGGAAAGCGGTAGTCCCACAGCTGGCAAGATTCCCTCCAAGATACCGATGAAATCCTGAAAAGTATCTACCGCGCCAAAACCAATGGTCCAAAAAAGCCACCAGATGGCTAAACCCATCCAAGCAAAACTAGCCAGTCCGGTGATCAGCAGCACACCGTTGGACGGCAAATGCGGTTGCACGCGCATCGCCAGGGTCGTAAGCCATAACAGGGATGGCATAAACGGTGCCATGAGCAGCAGCCAGTCCATAATGCCATGCCGCACAAAATACCATTGCGGCAAGCGCATGGTCAGCGAAACATCAAACAAGACTACAGCCATAAATGCAAGAATGGCGTAGAATTCAGGCTGCCGGACCACCCTTTTCCAGGTCTCGGCAAAACCGATCCGGCTGTTCTTGATTCCCACCCAAAGTGCAGCCCCGCTGATTAGAGCCAGTAACACTAAAACCCACAAAGGTACCCTCTCCTTTAGCCTAATTACCTGTCCTAACTGACCATACTAATGATCCTTCCCTAAATATGCCCCATTTGCGGTTAATACTGATCATCAGCAGCTGACGTTTTTGCGCGTGAATGATCAACCGCCGCTTTGGTGCATGATCTTTTGTGCATGATCAACGGCCGACCGGAAAAACTATAGTGCGTTATTAATTTTTGGAGCGATTTCCATGAACGATCCATTAAAGGTTATGTTTGTGTTGCGGCCGGTAGCCGGTGGGATTAAAAAACACCTTTTTTCGCTGCTGCAGAATTTGAGCCAAAACAAGATCCAGCCAATGATCGTCTGCAGTCCGGAAATGCCGGAACAGGATTATTTAGGCACACTGGGGGCTGCGATTTATCATTTGCCGATCTGCCCGGAAATTAATCCGATCCGCGACTGGCGATCTGCCCGCATGTTGCGGCGGATTATTCGGCAGACTGAGGTCGACATTGTGCACGCACACAGTTTTAAGGCTGGCTACATCAGCATTCTGGCAGACACGCTGCCATTTCGACGCAGGAATTATGCGCTGGTGTGTACGTTTCACAACCAGTTGCACCGCTATGATAATGTTTTGAAAAACTTCGTTACTGCCGCGGCTGCGTCCAGCATTGGCAAGAAGGCTGACCACGTCGTTGTCATATCCCGGGCATTGCTCAACGAGGCGGTTCAGATGATGCGCCTGCCCGCAGAAAAGGTGACTTGTGTCTACAATGGCATTAATCCTTCGGAATTTGCTGTACTCCCCCCGCCCAGCCAGTTTCGGCAGGAACAAGGCATTCCTGAGGACGCGCTGCTAATTGGGACAGTTGCCAGGCTGATCCCCCAGAAGGGAATTCAATATCTGATTGAGGCGGCCGCGATCTTAAGGGACCGCTTTCCGAAAGTCCGCTATGTGATTACCGGTGACGGCCCAATGCGCCAGCTACTTGAGCAGCAGGTACAGGCGATGGGGTTGGCTGAGATCATCACATTCGCAGGATTCAGACCTAAAATTGATGATTTTTTGGCAGCACTGGACCTGTTTGTTTTGCCAACACTGGAAGAAGGATTGTCAATTGCAATCATGGAAGCCATGGCAGCCGCGAAACCGGTTGTGGCCAGTGACGTCGGCGGGGTGCCGGAGCTGATTAGTGCGGAGAACGGAGCTTTGGTGCGCCCTGGCGATGCGGAATCCCTGGCGGAAGGTATCGCAAGCCTGCTTTCCATAGATGAGGCCAAGCGTGCCGCCGTTGGCGCGTGCGGACGCCGTCTTATTGTGGAGCGATTTACTGTCGGACAAATGGCGCAGGAGCATCTGCGGCTTTATGAGGACCTGAACTTTCGGCGACGGCGCGGGCGTGGTGCGAACGCGGCGCCAGCACCCTCGAAGGAGTGATGGATGAATGGTCAAAAGAAAAATGTGCCAAGACCAAGGACGAGGCCGATGCCGATGCCCAGGTCAAGGCCAATGCAGACGGCATTGCCGCCGCCGTTGCCGAGGCGGGCTTTTATTAATCTTGGCCGCAGCCTTGTCAATTGCAGTCAGTACCGCGGGCGGCACGGCCGCAGGCGGCGCCACGATTGGTACTACAGGCAATCGCGCGACTACAGGTGGCGCGACCGCAGGTTGCGCGACCACAGGTGGCACGGCCTCCGCAGTAAAGCGCAAGGTTGTCATGATCTTTGCGGGGGCCGTCGACCTGAAAGACATCATCGCGGCTGATGCCCCGGCTTTTAATCACTTCAAAGAACAGTCCACTTGGGGAATTATGAATGTCCGCACTGCGGGAGCCTTCACTCCTGAAAACGCCTATGCCACGCTTGGATCAAACAGTCGGGCTTTTGGCACTGCCGAGGCCGGTCGCAATTTTGGTGCCGGGGAGCGGCTCGAAAGCGGTACGGCTGGTGAAGTTTTTGAGCGCTACACCGGATCCTCAGTGCACGAGCAGGAAGTGGTCGTCATAGACTATCCGCGCCTGCTCAAGGCGAACGCACGCACTTTGCATCCACCGCTGTTAGGGGCCTTTGGATCAGCCCTGAAACAGGCCGGGATTCGCATTGCGGTCTGTGGCAATGCAGACACCAACTCCAAGTCCGGGCGGGAGTTTATTTTGGCTCTTATGAATGCATCCGGGAAAATCGCCATGGGCAGTTTGGGAGATGACCTACTACGCAAGAATGCCGCCCGGCCATACGGTATCCAGACCGACTATGAGCGTCTATGGCGGACCGTTAGTGATTTTTGGGAATCAGCCGATTGTCTGGCAGTGGAGTTGGGGGATAGCAGCCGTCTGGAGAAAGAGCGCGACGCATTTCTGCCAGAACAGCGCCTGGCATTGCGGCGCCAGACCATTGAGGATGCTGATGTATTTTTTGCCGGACTTGCCGACCGCTGCCAGACAGCGCTGCCTGAGGGTGACGGTGGCGAAGTTATGGTCTTGATGGTTTCCCCTTACCCGGCGCGGGATGCGCAGGACGAGGGTAACACTCTGACACCTGTGCTTATTTCGGGATCGAGTTTTACTGGCGGCTTATTGTATTCCGCCAGCACCAAGAAGGACGGCCTCATCACGATTGGCGATCTACAATCCACAATTTTGGCGTTTCTGGGAGTTGACAAACCGGCAGCCATTACCGGACAACCCCTGGTGGCGCGACCTTCAGAATTGACGCGGCCTTCAGACTCAGTGGCTCAAGCCGGCAACCAACTGTACTTACTAAATTCGAGAATTGCCAAAATAAATATAAGCAGAAGCCCTGTTTTAAAGAGTTTTGTGATCGCCCAAATTATTGTGCTGATCTTAGCACTGCTGCTCATTGTGTTTGGAGTGCAAAAAACCAGACTGTTTCTTTTTTTGCGGTGGCTGATGGCTTTTGTAGCGTCTGTGCCATTGGGGTTGCTTGTCCAGCCGTTGACCGCCCGGTTTGAGCTGTCGGAGATCCTGCTTTTCACAATTCTTTTTGCCGCCTTGATCACGTTGATTGCGTTCTGGAGTAACAAGCAAGGAAAAAACGGTGAGCCAATCGGGATAATCGCTTTACTTACCGCCTTTGCAATCCTAATTGACACGCTCTCGGGGTCTAACCTGATGAGTAACTCGGTGCTGGGTTATAGTCCGGTTGGTGGCGCGCGCTATTATGGAATCGGCAATGAGTACATGGGAGTGTTGCTGGGATCATCTGTGATCGGAATCAGCGTTTATTTGCAGCGCTTCGGCACCTCACGTAAAAACATGATCGCCGCTGGCACCCTTTTAGTGCTTTGGGCTTACGCGGTGTCAGTTCCCTGGCACGGCTCCAATCTGGGAGGTAGTTTATCTTTAGTAACAGCTTACCTGGTCACTGTAATTGGATTGGTATCAGAAAAGCGATCTAAAAAGCGCCTGCGCACCTGGCTGGTAGCCATCGCCGCAGCGGTTGTCGTGGCTATCGTTCTGAGCCTGGCAGACTTGGCCAGGCAAACAGAAGCCCAGTCGCATATCGGGCGTTTTGCCTCCCAGATCAGACAGGGCGGACCTACTTCCATATTTCCGGTGATCGTGCGCAAATTGGAGATGAACCTGTCGCTAATCGGCTATACGATCTGGTCCAAGGCGCTGTTGACTTTTATTGTTGTCATGGGGGTTCTGTTTTGCCGTCCCAAAGGCATGCTGGCGCGCGCCGCTGCGAATCGGCCGGTGATCTTCAATGGGATCTGGGCCAGCTTTGCCGGAAGCGTCACCGCGTTTGCTGTCAACGACTCTGGCATAGTGGCAGCAGCTACCGCGCTGCTTTTTCCGGTAGCCCTGATCACGGACCTTTTGCTGAATCAGCAGTACGAAGATGATTCAGCCACCTGTGAATAATGATGGTGTTGGAATGGATCGGTTTTTTTTGCGCAAGCTACTGAGGGGGTGCATACATGAAAGCGACCTCAACCAGTCTAGCCGTTGCCGGACTCGGTGCCGCCGTTTCTACTTTGGGTGCTTCTGTTCTGCGCAAGAATAGATTTGGTGCCGGAGTATTGGGATTCGGTCTTGCCCACATTGTATTGGGCTTACTGGATTTGGCCCGGCCGACCGTTCGTCGTTCTTCCTGAATCATCCCTGGACACTGAGGCTTATAACCCCTCAGTGTCTTTGTCTTTTTTGTCAGGCCAGCCAGCCCATAACCAAATTGCGGCCTTGCTCAAAACACGCATTGAAGTCTGCCCCGTCGCGACCATCCAGATCAAAAATTGCCGCCAGAAAGGAATCCGCAAAATCTTCATTGCTGGCCAGATCATTACCTTGGAAAGTGCGCACCATTAAATCGGTATATTGCCGCCAGCAGTCAAGATCATCATCATGGACGTCCCCGGCAAGGTATTGCTGAAGCGTATTGCAGCCAGCGCCATAACCGTTACACTCCGGTAATGGCTGAACCAGCACATAATGAAAGTTTTTCTCTGGGCTGTCCCCGTTCCCGTCAGTCGAATGTTGCAGACCGGCTGGAAACATACGGCATGACAAAGGACGAGCGGCATAGACCGTGCACCGATGGGTCTCGCGGTTGAGGAAGACGCACTGTTTGGAGTGGGGTTGGGAACGACCACGGCCAGCCATTCGCAGTGCCAAAAGCGGGACGCGGCCCATGCTAGCCACGCCAGGCAGGTCTGTTTCAATAATGATCAAGTGTTTACTGATGATGTCAGAAGTACTGATATCTAAAAAGCGAGCTAGCCGCCAGACGTCCAGCGGTGTCACATAGGGAGTTGTATTAGTACAGCAACCGCCGCATTGGCGACAGACAAAATCGATGCGTTCGGATGGATCCGCCAAACGTTGACGTTCGTCACTTGGACAATCATCATTTTGCTCGGAAGTATATGTTTTGTGCATAATTAATATGATCTCCCCTTGTGTCGTGTTGTTCTAGAGTGGGTGCGTGGTTTTGCGGGTTCCGGTATAGAGCAGTGTTGCTTGATGACAATGAGGGCAGGGCGCATGGATTTTGGCATTCGTCTTAAATCGACTGCCACAAACCGGACAAGCGTAATAAAAGCGTCGATAGCGCTTGGGCTGCCGGTTTCTCTCAATGGGCGGTGCGAAGCGCGGCGCGTCAACTGCGGCGGCTAGCTCTTTAAACTCTTTGGACCGATGCGTATAAGGCAGCCCATCGCGAAACAAAAAAAGGTGACATAATTCGTGCCGCAGAACCCCGATTACTGCTTCTTGGCCATGTTCCTCATACAAGCGGCGTGACACGCGGATGAGACTCTGCTTAACATTGACATCTCCGCCGCGGCTGCGGAAACGAGAGTTAAATGCCGCCCGCCCGCCAAAGCTACGCCCGAAAGTATCTCGGGCTACTGCTTCTGTCAGCTGCGTCAGACTGCTGTCATTCATTGCTTTTGCTCGTGGTGCACTGCTGCTGTTCTGGCTCGCGATGCACTGCGGCAGAGGCATCTTCCATCAAACGTCTGATAACAGGTTTAACGGCAGCAGGTTCTCCGCTCGCAAAATAGATGTTCTGCCCTACCGCTACTGCATTGCCGTTTACTAAACCATGCTCTCCCAATATTTTAGCTGCTTGGCGGGCCACGGCTGCGCCCGTGTCAATTACGGCCACATGCGGTCCCGCGATCTTTTCAACAGCGTTACGCAAAAAAGGATAGTGCGTACAGCCAAGTACAATGGCGTCGACACCGAATTCCAGCATCGGCGCGAGGTATTTTTGAAGCAGGGCTTCGACCTCAGGACCTTCTACACGGCCAGCTTCAACATGCTCGACCAAGCCCGGGCATGGCTGATTAAAGACCTCGACATCGGAACCGAAGCGCTCTACCAGGGAGGAAAAGCGCTCGCCTGCAATTGTCACTCCGGTGGCCATGACGCCAATTTTCCCCGACTTACTGATGCGGGAAGCCGGTTTGACAGCAGGTTCCATGCCGACAATGGGAACCGCATACCTTTGACGCATGGCATCCAGCGCTGCGATTGAGGCCGTGTTGCAGGCCACGATGATCATTTTGGCACCCTTGGTCAAAAGAAAGTCGGCGATATGAAAGCAGCGGGCCTGGATTTCTGCGGTGGTTTTCTGACCGTAGGGGCAGTAAGCCGTATCTGCGTAGTAGATGATATCTTCAGCAGGCAAAAGGGCCCTGACTTCTCTCATGACAGACAGGCCGCCGACTCCGGAATCAAACATACCGATTGGCGCGGAAAACATGTTCTGCTCCTCCTTCGATCTATACGCTTATCGCGGCGTTGGTCCCATAATGCCACAAAAACAAATGGCAAGTAAAGTATAACATGTCTGGTATTTTTTAAACCGCTTTGCCTAAAAAAATTCGCCTGGCCTGCCCCAGGCCAGGCAACAGCAAGCCTCACAAGTGTTGTTGATCACCTTGGCAAATTCTCGCCACCTTTGATAATTCTCGCTTTCCCTTCCACGTGCCGTTTGGACATGGCCTTCTGCAAACGCCGGTCGTCCTTGGAAAGTAGCACGATATCAAGGTCATAGTTCTCGGGGTATAGTTCTTCATAAGGAATATGGAGCGAAATCCTCTTATGATTGACTTTAATGCGTTTGTCCTTTACGAGTACAACGACTTCGCCCCTGCTATCGACAGTTTCACAAAGGATGCCATGCTCTTTTAACGAGCCGATATAGACTGAGTCGCCAACCCGCAGCGGCCGCGCCGGTTTAGCAGGTGGGTCCGCCGGCTTTGGTGAGTCACCCGGTTTTGGCAGGTCCGCCGCTTTCGCCTTGCTCTCGACCATCTCGATCCCTACGAAAGTGCCTAAACTCCCCTCCAGGCATTCTGGCGCGCAGTCAACAGGCTGTGATGGCACTGCCACTAGCTTGATGGCCTTATCCAGCGTGTCCTGCCCCATTCCCAGCCGCTTGGCGATCCAAAACCCGTTGCTTTGTCCGGCCTGACCAATGAACAGGCTGTACAACGGCTTCAAAGTTTCGGGATCGAATGCCATGCAACCATTCCTAAAACCTGAACGCGTCTCTGCAAAACGCTTCAAGTCCCCATAATGAGTGGTCGCTACCGTAATTCCACCTGCAATGCACAGGTCATCCAGTATTGCTGCGCCTAGTGCCGCTCCTTCAGCCGGGTCAGTACCAGTTCCGATTTCATCAAATAAAGCCAAGGTCCCTGGCCCTCTTTGATTAAGAATACTAATCACATTTTTCAAATGCCCCGAAAAAGTACTGAGCGACTGTTCGATACTCTGCTGATCACCAATATCCACCAGGATTTGCCTAAAGACTCCCAGCGCCGTTCCGGGACCGGCTGGCAAATGCAGACCTGATTGCGCCATTAAGGCAAACAAACCGATGGTCTTCAAAGCGACGGTTTTGCCTCCGGTATTAGGTCCAGTAATCAACAGCGTCCGATAGTCTCTGCCAATATAAAAGTCGAGCGGGATCACATCTTTGCCCAGCAGCGGATGCCTTCCGGCATGGATCTGGATACCTCTATAATCCAGAATGACCGGCTCTATAGCTGAAATAGATCTGGCATACTTGGCCTTGGCAAAAGCGAAATCATAGGCCGCCATGATCTCGACGTTCAACCTGATCGACTGCAGGCGCACCGCCAGCTCACCGGTGAGCATCGACAGTATCTGGTACTCTTCCGCTTCTTCTTGAGCATAAAGCACTTTAAGCTGGTCCGTCAATGCCCTGACCGCCGCTGGCTCGACAAACAGTGTGGAACCGCTTCCTGAGGAAGTTACTACGGCGCCATCAATCAAATGACGATGGGATGTTTTCACAGCAATACAATAACGGTCATCTTTCAGGCTGACAAAAGTCTCCTGCAAGCAACTCCGGTATTTCTCGGAATTGATATAGGAATTCATCTTATCCTTGATGCGTCCTTTGACGGTCTCAATCTGAACGCGAATCTTAGCTAACCGGTTACTGGCCGCATTACTGACCCGCCCGTTTTCAATGCAGGTTTCAATTTGCTCTTCCAGATCCGCATAAGGTACAATCGCACCCGCATAGCGCGCCACAACCGGAGCCAAATCTGAGAACCGATCCATGAATTGGACTATTTTGCGACAACCGCGCAATAAGTCACCCAAATCGGTCAAAGCCTGCGGTTCCAAGATCGCACCCTTGCTAATTCTTTCAAGGTGGCTGCTGACATCAGATAAACCGTGCAAGGGAACATGCCCGGATGCATCCAATATCGCGCGTGCTTCGGTCGTTTCCCTGATAGATTCCATGACAATCCGCCGGTCTGTCGCTGGTACCAGTTCGTCAATTAAGGTACGCCCCAGGCCGCTGACAGCGAATTCCTTGACTAGCTCTTTGATCTTGTCGAATTCGAGTGTGATAAACGTATTCTCGTTCAATTGCTATTTCCTCCTAAATAAAAAACCGTGGGTGCACCCACGGTTCAATGTCCTGACATTCAGAATATGTCAAGGCGTCAAGTCCCTATAAAAAGGTCATGGGCGCTTTGCCCATGACCGAATAAGCTTCATATAAAGCAATTTTACGGTGAAATTGACCGTCAATGATGACAGCCTCAAAGCACCAAAATCGGCAGGGCAAATCAGGCTATTAAGTTACCTGCAAAGCACCCGACCAAGGACATCAAACGACCTCCCTGACTGAAACTTCAACGCATTGGAAGATTCCAAGCGCCTGAAACTATCATTAATATACCTCAAATACTACCAGCTGTCAATAAACCTTTCAGTTGGAAGGCTGACAGCCTCCACCCCGGCTGTGATTCCCGGGCGTTTTTATGCAGTTCGAACTGGATCTTTACCGGATGAGCCTTCTGCGGATCCGGCAAATAATAATAGATCATTAAGCTGGCTTCGACCACCGCGCGCTCTTCCGTTTCCGAAATCGTACGGCAATTGATCGCTGCCAGATGTCTGATAGGCTGAATCAACTTCATTAAAACCGCCAACGGCAGACCATCTGTTGCGTATCGGAGGGTGCACTTTTCTCTCTGATGCACCGCTGCCAATACCCAATAGGCGAGTCGATCGGGGCGCGCATTCACTAAAGCGTTAGCCAGTGCGCCGCTGGACTTTAGGACCATCAATTGATGACCTGGGTCTTGTCTCCAAGTTGTATGCACCCTGCTGTCCTTAAAATGAATGCAAAAATGCCCCACGAATTCATTCTGTTCCAAATCTCCCCAACCATGCGGCATACCATTCATCGATCCTGCTACTTTGCGATTTTCCCCAAAATCGACTACGACGGCTCGGCGAGCCCAACTCCAGCTGCCGCCATATATCTTTTTCAGCACGGCGGTATCTTTGGCTGATAAAGGCTCAACATCCGCGTGACTGTCTCCCCGATGGCGACGCACCCGAAATTCAAGCCCCGACTCCAAATCGCGGACTGTGGCCACCCCTCCTACCGGAAAAAAAGTCACTACTTCCGGCCAAGTGAGCGGTTTTCCGAAAAAGCGTGCCTGGGCGCTGACGTTGATTTTTGCGATGGCCAGTGCGAGTGCTTCATTTTGCAGCCAGTGATCGGAGTGAGGGTCATAAAGAGTACCGTCATCCAGAATCCAAAGGTAGTGCCGTTGCTTGCCAGAACCGACTGTCCAGGAAAGCATCTGGTATTTGCGGTAGGCGCGTGGCGCCGGAGCGGACGCCGTAAAAGGCGCTTCAGCCAAATCAGGAGCCTGCTCTGCCACGCTGTCAACTTCAAAGAGCGCTACTGACAATGCCTTGCGGAGCATTGGCAGTTCGTCATGCGCGCTTGGAGAAGGCTGAGTAGGATGAGAGGGATGAGAGGGATGAGCAGGCCGATCTGTCGGATTGGTAATTTCGTAAGTAAAGCCGTATTCCGGCCAAACATATTTAAGTTGCAGATTATCGATCTCATGGCTGCGAACGCTGCGCGCCCCCGCTTCTGTCGTGACAGCCATGACGGTCGTGGCGACGTAGCCAGCTAGAAATGCGATGCCCAGCAGTAACAACATCCGTGTTTTAGTCAGCAAAACTTGTTAGTCCTTTCCAAGTGTGTTTTTCTGCCTCTGCTAGCCTCTGTTAAGGCCGGGTCGGACGATCATAAATCTCAGCTGCTCCGCCTGATAGCGACGCATCAAAGACATACTTGCGGCCGCGCAGGGTGTAAACTTCAGCATTAAGCTCAGCGGGATTATCTTCATTGGTGCTGAACAGGATTACTTCGGCCTTTTGGTCACCGTCAAGGTCGACCACTTCCGCACCCTGCTCTCCAAAAAACGATCCCAACTGAAAAAACGCGCCCTTTTCAAAGGTAAACATTTCGATTGCCGCTCCACCGCCTTCAGTCGGATACCATGCCCCAACGGTTTTCTTACCGGGAGCAATTTCCCAAACCTTAGGGAGAATAAAGCCGGCCGATAATGCCCCAATTCGTTCGGAAGCAACGTAACGGCGCCCGTCTTTAAGGACAATCAGCCAGGACGGGCGGCGTGCATCGCCTTCAGCGACCCAAATGCGCTCAGTTTTTCCGTCACTGTCGATATCTTCCTCGATAAAATTCGAAGCGGCCTGCTGGACCCGAAAGGTCTTTTCAGGACCCAACAAACCGCTTTCCAAGACCAGCCAAAAGACGAGCGTGATCAAAATCACGACCCCAGCTGCGCGCACCGGAAACTTGCCGTCCACCATTTCAGCCGCCTCCTCAGACCTAGTATACCCAGATCGGAGGCAGAGACGCGGGAACGGTTCTTTTGGACACAGAGGGACGGTTCTCTTGTGCTGTTGGGATCCTGCAAGCGGGACAGCACAAGAGAACCGTCCCTCTGTGTCTTGCCTCTCAGAAGTTGATGTTATAAAACAGTCTGATAGCCCACTCTTTGACCCGGTCAGGTAAAAACCTGGCCAGGAACGGAAAACGCTCCGACATAAAGTCCCCAGCTGGATACCGCGTGGCTGGATTTTGGCTTCGGACGATTTTGAGTACCTTTTTGGCAATCACTTCCGGCGACGGTGCTTTTTGCAGATTAACGTCGATAGTCTTCCACGAAGCATCCGTCCATTTTTTGTAGGCCGATTCTTCTTTGCCACTAAACTCCGTAGCATTGTTAAAGTTGGTATTGATATCGCCAGGCTCAATCATCGCGACTTTAATCCCAAAAGGTCGGACCTCCTGCCGCAGACCTTCCGTAAATGCCTCGATCGCATGCTTGCTGGCCGCGTAATGGGTTTGGAACGGTATTACCAGCTTTCCGGCCAGAGAACTGACATTGATGATTAGCCCGCTGCCCCTTTGCCGCATCACGGGCAAAAAGGCCCTAATCATGCGCAGGGTCCCAAATACATTGGTTTCAAACTGCGCTTTGGCCAGTTCAATTGTGACATCCTCAATCGACCCATAAATGCCATACCCGGCATTATTAATCAAGACATCAATGTGACCAGCTTCTTGCATTACTTGCGCAAAACATTTCTTAACAGAACTGTCGTCGGTTACATCCAAACGCACAAATTTGATGCGCTGCGCTGCTTCCGGAGAAACCGGAAAAGGAATCGCACTCGTCTCCTTACGAGTGGTGCCCCACACATGGTAATTATTTTCTGCCAGCAGCTTCGCGATGGCAGCGCCAATTCCCGATGAGGCGCCGGTTATTAGCACATTCTGGTACTGTGTCATAATATTACCTTCCTTTCCAGATGATAAAAATCAAAGAAAATCCTGCCATACGGCAGGATCGCAATATTAGAATTGTCGCAGCAACCTAATACTTGATTCTCTTGCCAGTAATAATATGAACTGTCTCTTCCCCGATGTTAGTGGCATGATCAGCAGCCCTTTCCAGCCATTCAGCCACTTGCAGTAGCCAAATTGCCTGATTGACCTCTTTTTGACTAACTCCGGAGCCAACAATGGTAACCAGCTCTTCGGAAATAAGCTCATATAAGTCATCCGCTTCATCATCACGCTTGCAGACTGCTTCGGCAAGATCACTATTCCATTCGATGAATGCCTTCAAAGCAGCAGTCAGCATTTGAATCGCCAGAGCAGCTAATTGCGGAATATGAATCAGAGGCTTAATTAATGGATCTTTCTTGATTTTCAGAACAACAGAGGCGATATTGGACGCATAATCCCCAACGCGTTCCAGGTCGCTGGCAATTTTGACCATCGCGATCTGCCGTTTATATTCCATGGAGGTGGCCGGTTCATAAGCTGCCAGTCGACTGACTTCTTCCTCAATCACAATCTGGTAATTGTCGATCACATCATCTTGCTCAATTACCTTTCTGGCAAGCTCAGCATCTTGGTTACGAAGGGCCTGAACAGACAACTGAAGAGTTTCTTTTGCCGCTTCACCCATTTTTAGGAGAGCGGCTGATGCGCGATCTTTCTCTTTCTCTCCATTTATTGATATTACCATTCTACGGCTCCTCCCCAAAGAATTTTCGACGGAGTTTTCTTCACTACCTATTTTGGCATCGAATTAGTTATCTCCTGCTGACTGGAAAAAAAACATCTTTGCCACTAATGCCCTTAATAAATTTGGTATTGACATGGAACGCTAAGTAACTAGAAAGGAGATGCAAACATGGATCGATTCGCGCTAGTTTTGGTGATAATCGGAGCTTTGAATTGGTTACTAATAGGTCTTTTCCGTTTCGACCTGGTAGCCAGCATTTTTGGTGGGCAAACCACTGCTATAAGCCGCATTATTTATTCCATAGTGGGTCTTGCCGGCTTATATAGCATTAGTTTCCTCTTTCGGGAGCGAACCAAAACCGACTAGACTTTTAGTAACTATGGCGGAACTTTGGCGGGGGTATTTGGGGGCGGCTCCAATGGGACCGTTCCCCAAAGTTTATGTTTCTTTGACATAACGAAATGATGCTCCCAGCGGGACGAAGCCCAACGATTTTAGCAAATCGATGGTATCTGGTGCCACCTCTGGTCCACACGTCAGGGCGACCGCCCGGATGCCTTCCCCAGCCATTGCTTGAAAAGCCTGTAACAGTAATGTACGCGTAATACCTTCTTTGATAAAGTCCTGCAAAATGCCTAGCCTTAGAATATAAGCGATCTGGCGTGCCTCTGGATGTCCTTGGAGTTCATCCAGCCTGAACCAACAAGCGTCGCCAATTATATTGCCGTTTAGTAAAGCCGTATGCCTGCGCGTTAGCAGCGGCGCTTTTAATCCGATCGGCTCTTCCGATGCCACAGTGTTAAATTGTATTCCCGACCCTGGCAGGGCGATAAAACGTACTTTGGGTAACGCTGTGGCATAAAAAGTCTCCGGAATCTCAGCCGGATAGCGCCGGAATCCCTTCGCCAAAAGCAACTCATCCAATCGGAACCCCGACCAGCAAGCGCCTCTGGTCATGCCGTAAAAGGGGTACCCATTCCGGATCGGCCAAGCCACAATTCTATTAGCTCCGGACTGGTATAGACGGCTCAGCGCTTCACCCAGCAGAGCGTCCGCTATACTTTCAGACTCATTGCCAGCTGCGAAAATAACCCGTATTGATCCTTTGCCGCTGCCCCGCGCCTCCGTATAGTGTAAAAACCCGGTCACCCTCTTTTGGGAATCCAGCGCAACGATTAATTCTTGCGGGTCAAATTGGTAAAGGCCGTCATGAAGCGGACCATCCACTAAAATCGCACTGACAAAGTCCGGGATGGACACAGGCCAATGATACGGCAGCAGCGTACTCATTTCATTATAAATATTGACGATACCGGGCAAATAGGAGTCCCTGTAATGATCGACTGCCACAGACATAAAATACCGCCTTCCGTCCTCCGGACTTCTGCTAATATGTACGCAGGAAAGGCAGTTTTCCTGCACGTCCGAACGGAATAGCGGTATGTAGATTTTAGGCCCTCGTTCCATTTTGAGGGAATTGTTGAGGATACAAAAGCGGCGGCGCCTTATTTATCACAGGTTACCAATAGCTTATACTTTTCAGGTATGCGACCGGCAACCACATCAGTACGTGGTACGATCAATTTGCTCTGTGCCAGAACTGGATTGATCATGCCTGTAATGATCTGTGATTCGCCCGGCAGAGCCGTGGCCATTACCGTCCCGTTAGGGGCAATCAGCATGTTTCCGGACCTGGCATAGCGTTCTGCCGGAAAGCAGACTGCAAGATAGCAGCAATTTTCAGCTGCCCTGGTTCTGGCCAGCTTTTCGTGCAGCGGATAAAGCTCGCTGCTAATCCAGATAATTAGCTCCGCTCCTTGCAGCGCTGCAATGCGGGCGGGTTCAGGGATCAAACCCTCTTCGTCCAGGATAAAGGCTACTTTACCCAGCGGCGTCTGAAACACCTGATTCGTTCCTGGTTTTGGTGGCTCCTCGCCGCCATCATGCACTTTATCAGGTACGCGCTTGTTTGTCCTGCCATGCATTTTGTGATAAGTCTCGCAACGACCGTCTGGCAGAAAGAGCTTAGCGGACCCCTCCTGAGCGGCAGCGAGCGCAATCCCCTTATCAGCAGCATAGTAACCCGGATCGGTAATCCCATTGGCTTTCATGGAATCAAGACTGCTGAAGACGGCCAATTGTGCACCCAGTACACTGATGATCTCCGCACCATCCGATTCAGCGGCGCCTGCTCCAACGCTCTGGACACAAGCCGCCAACCATGGACTGATACTGGCCGCGGCAGTGAACCGCTGTTCCTGTTGTCCGGCGTTGATGGCGGCTAGCAGACCGTAAGTTTCCGGTCGGCGATCTTTAATGCAGGAAAAACCGGGGACAATTTCATCTTCTGCGGACTTTCCTAAATCTATTTCACAGATCAGGATTTCCTCGCGATCAGCAGAAGCTTCAAGGACGCGTTCCCCGGAAGGCGCTATAACACAGCTCCTCCCGCAGAACAGAATCGAGCGTCTTTCCAGCCCAATTTTATTGGCAGCCAGAAACCATACCTTGTTTTCCAGTGCGCGGGTCTGCACCATAAATTCGAATTGCGGATTGGTCAGTTTGGTCCGCTCTCCCCCGGACGATACCCAATTCGTTGGATCCAGGATAATCTCAGCCCCGCCCAGCTTTAACATCCGGGCAATTTCTGGCAAGCGCGCGTCGGCGCATATGAGCATGCCAATCTTACCTAAAGCAGTATCGAAAACCGGAAATTCACCGCCGCCGGAAAACCAATGTGCATCAAAATGCCATAAAAAAGACTTGCGCACTTTTCCGATCACTGCGCCCTGCGGTCCAAACAGGAATGCGGAGTTATATAGCCTGCCCGATGCCCTTTCTGGCAAACCCACTGCCAAATGGAAGCGATATTTACGCGCCAGTTCGGCAAAAGCGTTCATGACATAGTCCAATTCATCCTGCGTAGTGCCAGGCGCATTTTGATCTCCCAAATAATAGGAGGGATAGGTACATTCGGGTAACAATACCAAATCCGGCTTTTGCTCGGCTGCCTGATGAACCATAGCCACCGCATGTTCCAACGCCTGTGCGCTCTGCTGAATATTAAAAGCCGAAAGTTGAACTACTGCCGCCCTTAACATTTTCCAACCTCCAAGTAGTCATGTTCCTCGCTGACTATTACATTGCGATCTGAAGATAAATGCCGCAAGCCACCACTAACGCCAGCACACAACCGACTGGAATCCATGCCATACGCCATGATTTCATAAAATCGGCTTTGAGATACTCCACTGTACCTACCACGCAAACATGCGCCGGAGAAAGGATGTAACCCATCATTGAGGCATAATACATCAAGACGACTAAATACAGAAAGTCACTGCGTCCTGCCGCCGCTGACATCAGGATTGGCAACACAATGGCTACCGCCCCTTGATGCAGGCCAACGAAAAACCCTGTCAGAAATGGGGCCACGATCACCAGCAGTAATATGGAAGTACTACCCCCTGATAAGGTAGTTCTCAAAACATCAACTGCCGACGAGTGCAAAATAGATTTACTGAAAAACACAATTCCGGCAATCGCCGCTGCAATACCCCAGTTAATCCCGGGGATTACTCCATACCTTATGCGCCTGTACACCTCTGCAAAATATGATAGCGCTCCTGTTCCTATTCCTATTCCTGTTCCTGATTCTGATCTCGACGGCACTATTAAAACTGCCGCTACTATTCCGACAAAAATGCAAATAGAAAACGGCCATTGCAAGAAGCCAGCCAGCCCGAGGATAATGATGAATGGCGCACACGCCGGAATAAAAGTCCTGATGAACTGCCAGAACCGCTTCATAAGGGCTCCGGCGTTCGGCTGCCCAGACCCGCTTTCATGATCCTTTGGTGTAAACGAAGTGCCCCGAAAAGCCAGATAGGAGGCGATCACAAGAGACACCAGCGCGCCGACCAGCCCTGGCCATAAGATGTATGAGAAAGGCAAATTCACAAATTGTCGCGCCACGAGGTAGGGAGGGTAAAGCGGATAAAAGAAAAACAGAATATGCCTGAAAAAGATATTAGCCACGACTTTCTGCTCTCTTGACATCCCGACTTGATCACCGGCCGAATCTACAATGGGGGCGGAGAAAACGGCCGCCCCCGGCACATTCAAAAACCCGATCAGCGCTGGGACGACAATGGTAATAATTCTGGGATCACGCGCCACCCCTCTGATGCTGTCAGTGAGCTTCTCCAGTGCTCCCGACACTTTCATGGTATTGCCCAAAACGGTAATTAAAGCAATCGCAATGAGTAAATCATACCCGGATGGCATCAGAAAAGTGTCGACAAAGGCATTTTTCAAAACCTGCCAGGTATCTTCCGAAACGAACGCCATAATGATCGCCCCGGCCAGTGCGGGCAGACCCACATTGACTTTCTTTCGCACACCCACCAGAATAAGCAAAATGGCAATAATCAAGCCGATCATCGCAATCATGCTGTCTCAGTCCTCTTTCTCAAAAGTGCCCCAGACTACTGGTTTCTTGTCCTGAACCATAAACCGGCCGCGTGCGATAACATGCAGCACCTCAAGGTTCTGATCGAAAACAACCAGGTCCGCGTCACAATCATCTTGAATCCTGCCTTTTCCGTGGAGACGCTGACAATCCGCAACATTACTGGTGACAGTCTTTAATGCTGTTTCGAAAGGAATATCATACTGTCGAACAAGCCTGCGGAAAGTCTGCGTTAAAGCGCTCACCTTGCCAACGCCCATGCCGGCCAGTGCTCCGGAACTGTCAAACTTCGGCAGAGATCCATTCCCATCCGAACTCATTGTTACCTTCCGCCCACTCACCCCTGCTTTCAGCAGCGTGACAACAGCCTGACCAACCGTCGGACAATCGCGTTCTGCCTCGGATTCGGAAGCAGTCAGGTCTACATACCCGCCTGCCAAGCCAAACTTGACAGCCCATTTCAGGACTTCCTCATTCCTGTTCATATGTGTGGGAACAAATTGCTCTACTGGAATCTCGGTATTTGTGATAATTCTGAACAACATCTCCAGACCGCTGGGGCCTGCTCCGACATGCAGCGTTACTTTGCCGCCTTTGCCGGCCAGCATGCCTCCGACGCGTGCTTCCGCGGCAATACGGGCTAACTCATCCCGGGTAGGCTGCGCGGAACGATGATCCGCAATGGCAACTTCACCTACACCAATCACCTGCTCCAACAGCATAATATCTGACATGATTTTTCCGGTGACAGTCGGGGGAGGGACCTGATACGCGCCCGTAAGAACAAAGGCCGAAACACCCTCTTGAATGAGCGCGCGCGCTTTCACCAGCAAACGGTCAACATGGCGCGTAATACCGTCCGTTCCTAAACAGCCAATCACGCTGGTGACCCCGGCAGTGGTCAGATCACTGAGGTTTACTTCCGGAGTCATCGTCATGGGACCGCCTTCTCCGCCGCCCCCCAGCAAATGAACATGTTGATCAATTAAACCAGGCGTTACGATTGTCCCCCCCAGATCATGCTCGAGCACCGGACAGCCTGTGGCAGTCAGCTCGATTTGCGGAGCAACCTGCACAATTCTTCCTCCAGCCAGGAGCAGGTCCTGCTGACCAACTGGCTCGGGAGTGTATACCGTTGCATTCTTGAGCAGGGTCAACATGCGATGGCCTTCTTTCAATAATGATTAGAGTGCCGCATCAAAGCGGCCAGCGTGATTCTAGCTTTGTGACAAAGCCTCGGCCCACTCGAAAAACTCGGGTGCCAAACGCCTGTAAAACGGCATGAATCCCAATTGCCGATGCTCAATCTCGCGCAGATATAGTCCGACCTGCGGACTGATTTCTTCCGGAATGGCATCTTTCTCATGAAAAGCCCATGGCGCAATGGCATCAAAGCGTCGTTCTGTTTCGGCAATAGAATTCTTGAGACTGGCCATGGATTCCTCTATCATTCTACGCGGGACGCTATCCTTTGTTCCGGGCGGCATGAAATCTGTAATACGACAATCAGCATAGAGCAGGATTCGGCCGTCTCTGCCGGAAACGATCAACCAGTGCGAAGGACGTGCCCATTCATCCCTAATCGGAATGGCAGGAGGATCCGGATAGACAAAAAAGGCGCAATCAACGTTACTCCCGTTTTTCTTAAGCATCGGCCATGATAATACGGCAAAGTCCGGCATTTCTTCAATAAACAGCTCATGTTCTCTCAGGCGTTTGCGAATTTCGGCAATCGGCATGATGCGCATCGTTTATTCCTCCCTTTTTCTTGACCGCAGGGTGACATTCAACGAACTGCCTGGTACTTCCAATGCTTCCCGCCATAAATCGACCGGAATATATCTGGCGGAGTCACCTGTTCTGTTGCGGCCACTGTCGCAAATATATACACCGGTAAGCTCGCCCAGTTGATCCCTTTCCGTTCCGATTAGCGAAACGACGTGGTTGGAGAAACCATTGCCGTAGCAGTTCGGATTGTTCCAGAGAATACCGGCGTTCACCCCGGCCATGACCCCAAACCCTTTTTCGAATTCCTCGGCAGACTGAGCAACGGTTGACTCTTTAATAATGTGCCCTGGCAATCCCCACTCCCGCAATAGGCGATCCCGATAAGCAGCGTTGGTGGCACCAGACAGATAAGAGCGCGCGTCGACAACGCACAGCCCTTTTAGAGCGGCATAGTGCACCAACTCATCTTCACTGGTGCAAATACCGAAAAGCCTTAATGTATTGCGGCTTGAGACTATACCGCAGGTACCTTGAAAGCCCAGATTATTCTGGCCCTGGCGATATTCAAGCACCTCGGCCACTTTCTGAGGTTCACCGCAAAGTAGTACTTTCTCTCCGTCGGGATTGAGCGCCAACACTGACTTCCGAAGCGGAATCTCGCTTTCGTAAGAAAGGCGCTCCAACGCTTCCGTGTTTTTTTCCGGAAGAAAGAAGCCTGATTCTGAGATCGCCTGCTCGAGCTGTGCAATGCGTTCCGGCACCACCGCAAGCTCCGCCTGAGAAAGCTCTGGATGCGTACTGAATAAATTCGCCAGACAGGTTGACGGATCATCTGTCAGCAAGAAACGGCTGATGTTCTCTGTCGGAACAGTGGTTGCCCCTTTCAAAGCCCGCTCAGCATCAGCCAGCATCAACAAAGGATTTTCAAAAATGCGCACCGTATTGGAATCCTCATGCAAAAGAACGCCCCAGGCAGAATCGGAATTAGGAAGCGGATGTAGCCGTCCCTGTGAATCTACATTAGCGAAAAAGACCGGCACACCTTCTTCTGACCTGCCAAAAATAACCGGCTGACCATTAGAACTATAGAGGCACCCGTTTTCGCGATCAAAAGCGCGGGTGAGAATGTCGTCCCCCAATCCGGAACGACGGAAAGTTTCAGCGGCCTGCAAATTGTTGTCGTCGCGCAGTGGTCCTGGTAATTTGCTATCCGGCGCCAACCTGGTAACTACCGCGCTTATTTTGCAGGCTGTACCGCTTTCGTCGAAGTCCTGCAGTGTTTTTGATACGGCAATTTGCCCCGACTGCCGAAGCACCCCTGCCAAATTGGCAGTTCCTACGCTTAAAGGCATTGACAACCTCCTCCACGGCAGGTCGTGCAGGCGTTATGTATGCTCCTACCATTCTTGTTATTTATTTCCATTATAGCGTACGCAAAAAGGGGTTGTCAACCCCTTTTGAGCAATTGGGATGACAACCCCCAAGACAAGCCTTAGCGCAGCGAAACCTCCCGTAATCTGGGGTTATGATTGTATTGCCGACCGGCTTTCGCCATCGGTTGGCCATTGACTTTGACGATGTCTGCAGTATAATCAAATCTCCCGTGGTACAGGCTGCTGCCAATCCCATAGACATCCACCGGCACATCATATTTCTCAAAAATCCGGATCCGTTCCACATTAAAGCCGCCCGAAACCACGATCTTGACATGCTGAAAACCCTCAGCGTCCAAAGCTTCTCTGACCTTCCAGACCAAAAGCGGGTTTACTCCGGTTCCGCCGTAGCCAATCCCGATGCCAGCGTGGCGTTGATACTCTTCTGTGACACGCCCGTCGGCCACCAGTTTTCTAATCGTCTCGTCAAACATATTTTCCGCAGTATCGAGCCGCACGCCCCACAACTTCTTACCAAGGGCGCGCGCACTCCTTAGCGAATCCGCAACGCAGTCATTCGTAAAGTCGACTAGCGCGATGCGATTGACGGAAGGATCTACATACCGGTCAAACGCTTTAAGCGCTTCGACACTATCCCCGCCATAACAGGCAATCAGGGAGTGCGAAATCGTTCCCAGTGCAGGAGCCTGGTCAATATGAGCCATTGATTCTGTGCAGACCGCATTGAATCCGCCCACCATCACGCCATGGCCGTCCAACTCCTGAGCCGCATAATGATCATAACGGTCGGCCATGAAGATCAGTTGAGTGCCCGGCCGCACGATCTCTCTGATTTCCCGGGCATTAGTGGCGGCGCGCGTGGCACGGGCCAATAGCCCAAGATACAGCGATTCCAAAGCAGCAAAGTAATTATAAGGCCCCTCCAGCGTCATAACTGTTTCCCAGGGAGCCACACTATCGCCATCGCTCAGTGTCTTCAAAACAACTTTGGTTTTTTGCTCTGCTGTCAGACAATGCTTCAGCAATTCTCTGACATGATCCACGCCGCAGACTATCGCCGGATTGCGCTGAAAAATCTGCATCACAACGTGAGGATTCTTCCCGTCTTGCGCCAGAATATCAGCCGCCCGTTGAAAATAGACTGCCGAGTACTTCCCGGTCAGCAACCCCTCAAGATCCAGTAATGTTGGTATCCCTTTTGTCATTATCTTACCTCCGCAAAGGACAGCTTCCTGTCCTGAAAGTCAACCGTCGCCAATTGGCAGCGTTTTGCCTAATTCCTAAAAATGTACTAAATGGGTAAATAAAACTATTAAGAAAAGTCGCAGATTGCCGAAACTTATATATGAGTATGTAATCGGGTTTTTCACCTTTGGTTTAGTGTGTCTTGACATATGAGGCTGCAATCAAAACTCTGCTACCGTTTATCCCACACCATCGTACCATTCCGACTAGTGAACAACAACCAATTTTAATTAGCAGTCTTCAAACCGATAATCACAGTGATAGCTGAGTTGTGCAGGTGATATCATGAGCGCTTTCAGGTTTAGGAAAAGTGCGATTTCTTCATCCCACTACCCGGGCATCCCATTGGGCTGGTTGTTTAAAAACACTGAGGAAACTCTGGCATTGACAGATACTGATTTTCGAATCATAGATCACACGCAGGCCTTCGGTCATTTGCTATCTATATGTCCAGAATTACAGCCCAAATTGGATGCTTTTTTTGATCAGAATAAAGGCGTAGCTGCAATTGAGCGCTTCCCAATGACGCTTTCCTATGGCGGACCTTCCGGGCTCGTCAAATATCACTGCACTTTAGAGCTGGTTCCGCTGCAAATTGGGCGCATTAAAAGACGCCTGGGCCGACCTGAAACGACCGGCTATCTACTTAGAATTGAACCGCTGGAAACAACCGCATCGGGCGCTGACG